>Ga0154469_1057_pt1 | contig 19476 bp, 21 predicted proteins | sample RifGroC2_FD_115948 | JGI IMG/M metagenome (GOLD analysis project Ga0154469, IMG submission 115948) | Candidatus Aquicultor primus GWC2_53_9
AGTAAGCGAACTGCACCATGCGGGCGGAGCCGGTTTCGTCCACCACCACCTCGGGCAGGAAGTCGCGGGTCCAGGGCGACTCCAGCGTGTAGGTCCATGCTATGAAGCGTTTTGAATCGAAATCGGCCTTGAACTTCTGGTAGTGGGGGTTTTCGCGCGGAAATACGATTATCGCTTTTACGTCTTTCGGCAGCTTCGCGAGGATGGCCTCGTGCATCTTTAATATGCCGTAAAAATAATCCGGCGTGGACAGCACTATGTAGCCGGTCCTGGCGTTCTCCGACATCGGCCCCAGGGGCCGGGCGGCCTTAAGCGCGCTCGGCGCGGCCGGTACTCTTACGTCGGAAATTAGTTCGGGGGTGAAATGTGTGTCTAAAGAGATGGCTGCGGCTGGAGAGGAGCAAAAGGACAGCAGTGTGAGCAGGAATAGTTTATTCACCTATATAGTTTAGTGTAATCCGGCGGAGCGCGCCTGAGACTATGGGGTAGGTTAACGGGGCCAAAGGGCTTAGATCATTAGCTCTTTTAAAAATAATAAGTTAGGCCTGAGCGCCGCCATTTAAGATGGACTGTGCCCAGCGCAAAAGTTGTATTAAATAGAATGCAATCGGACCAGCAATGAAAGCTCCGATCAGCGCCCCGAGCACAGCACCTATAATAGTGCCGATAACAGGGAAAACAACTGTACCGTTCACGATCCCTATGATGGTGCCGCCAAGTGCTCCCGCGCTCATTGCCTTTGACGCGGATCTTGCCAGCGCTATTTTTCGGCAGTAATAGTAGCCTGCGGCAGCGACGAGCAGCGAGGTCGACTCCAGAACTGCAGTGTATCTGGAATGCATTTCTCGTTCCCAGGGAATTAAAAAGATCCAGTTCGCGACAATTCCGAAGATTGCGCCTATCAGGGCATAATATCGCGCGCCTGACAAAGGTGGTTCTTCCACGGCCGGCGCCATCGGCGTTGGTGAGGCTGCCGCCTCTTTTGCCGGAGGCCGCAGCGGTTCCGGGGCGGCAGGCAGCGGTTTTTTGCACCATGCGCACGTCAACGCGCCGCGCATATTCATGTAGTCGCAACTGGGACATTTCATGCTAATCTTTTCCTTGTGCCGCTAACCCAGGTTCATCCTAAAAATGTATGATATAAATATTCAGAGAAGGGGGCAAAGTATGAAGAAGATTACTGATCTTTACCTGGCGCATCCAAAACTTATAGGTGCGCTTTACTGCGCAGTGCCTGCCGTGGTGTGGTTTGCTGTTGTTGTGGCCACCGTTCCATTCAGAGATGTTTATCTTTTAAGGCTGGCCCTATGTCTCGTCATCGGCTGCCCGATCGGCGCCTACCTGAATAACTATGGCCTGGATTTGTGGCTGATGAAGCACAAAGTCGCCGGACCGGGAAAGATCAGCGACGGGGCGCTTAACGGGGCCGCAATAGGGGTTGGGACCGCGCTCTTGCCGGCTCTTACCGCCCTCATCAGCACCAACCACCCGGAAGAGGCTAAAACCTTTATCATTTTCGTGTATGTGGCGTCGGCCCTGCTCGGTATGATGATAGGAGCTACTGCCGCGGTCGTGGGCAGAGATTATATCTCGCGCTGACCTCGGCTAAAAGTTATAAGCCGGGTTTTCCGGATCGAAATCCACAGAGGATAATATTGAATTTCCCCAGGTGCGCAACAAGGCGGTCCTGGCGCCCAGGTTTCGGGAAGATAACCTCAATCCCCTTTTCCTTCCCCGTGGTCCATTTCATGTAAACTGAAAAAGGTTTTCTGAATTTGTAGATGATGTTCTCCTGCCGGACAAGCTTGTCACCGATTAGTTCCTCTCTTGTCAGCACGCAAGTATAATCATTAAGAGCCTCGAATCTGCGAACGGCCCGGGTTATCAGGTCCCCTGCATCCGGCGGCGCGGCCAGAGCGCCCAGTGCCGGGACCAATAGGAGTTGCGACGCTAGAGCGAATGTTCTTAAAGTGGTCATCATTTCTGGCGGAATACGTTCTGCGCGCACATCGGGACAAGACGTCCGTCGGCCTGGGCATATGGATTACAGCATTTTACCAGCCGCCCAAAGTCCATGGTGTGGGCGTCCATGAAACTGTGAATAAAGACGGCTTTCATTGAGCCCATGCCTGTATTCAACGCCCGCTCGGGAGAAAAGCCGTCCCGTTCAATTGCCCTCAATATTTCTTTTATCCGCTTCAGCACGGCCTGGTCCGACGAACTTGAATCGGCCGCGCTCCAAAGTTCGTAGATGCGTTGCTTTATAGCCCCGTATGCCGAAGAATCCAGCCCGGGAAGTGTTTTGTTGGTGATAACGTCCAGATAGAACTCCCGTCCCAGGAAATCGCGCAGGTTGATGTATTGCCCCTTCTCGGCGGCCAGGTAATAGGCCAGCGCGAAGCAGGAATAATGCGAGCAGGGCAGGGGGTTGAAATCATCTTTCCCGATGAAAGAACTTTTGCGGGTTTCTCTGACTATATCGGGGATAGTAAGGCGCAACTTCTCCGCATCCAGCGCGGAAGCGCGTCCGGTAAAGCTTAAAGGCTGGAACATCAGCGTCAGCGCCCGTGAGCGGAAGAAGAAATCGGTGATCTTGCCTATTTCCCCGTCGTTGACCCCTTTGGCGACGGTGGCCACTAAAGAGTAGCGTACTCCTTCGGCTTCCAGGAGCTTTATCAGCGCCAGTTTCTTTTCAAGCAGGGCGGGCTCTCCTCTCATGAATTCCCACGCGCGCCGGGTAAAACCGTCGAACTGCAAAGCGGCTATCGCCCCTGTCTCCTTGAAAAGTCTCCTCAGGCCGGGCTCGGCCAGCAGCCTCAGCCCGTTGGTGGAAACCGTGGTCTGCAGAACGCCGTTGTCTGAGGCGTAACGCAGGAAATCCTTCAGCAGAGGATGCAGCGTGGGCTCCCCGCCGCTGAAATTAACGACCTGGCAGGCCCGCTCCGTTTTAAGCACGCCTCCGAGCGCGCGTTTAAAATCCTTCATGGAAAACTCGAAGCCGCCATCGAAATTCTTCAGGCAGATCGGGCAGTTCATATCACAGCGGTCCAGGATCTCTATCACCGGCAGGCAGGCGTGCTGCTGATGTTCCGGGCAGAAGCCGCAAGAGTCCGGGCAACCTTTGTAAGAGGTCCCGTAGCCGAGCGGTTTCTCCCCGGGCTTAATATAGTCCCGGCTCGCCAGGTACCAGGCGCTGTCGGAGGAAACCAGAGATTCAGAAACCCCGTGCGCGGGGCATGACCGCTGCAGATAGATCTTCCCTGCGCGCTCTATAATTCGGGCCGGCGCCTTATCCTGGCATTCCCGGCACCAGGCCAGCGTGTGGGAGAGGACCTTATCTGTATTTTTCACTGAAGTCATAGAATCCAACCAGGGGGGTGTTTTTGCCGACGACAGTGCGCATTGGCAGGCAGGTCATAGGCGGCAGTGCTGTGCCGGGCATGATCACGGCCCCGTGGCCCACCACTGCGCCCCGGCCCACCGTAACACGGCCCAGTCTGTAGTGGTATCCGGAATACTCGTGGCAGGAAACTATCGCCTCCTGCCCGATGATGCAATGGCTCTGCAATTCTATCAACCCGGGGAAATGCGGGTCGAGAAAAACTCCGGGTGAAATAAAGACGCCCTCGCCTATCTTGAAGCCCATGAGCCTGTAAATGAAAACCTTGAGCGGGGAGTAATCGATCCATCCCGCCAATCGGCCGAAGGCGAAGCGGAAGTAGAACAGCGCCAGCGCGGCGCCCGGAAACAGCACGGAATGAATGAACGGGACACGTTCCTCCAGCGGGCAGGAGGTATCGAACTCGAACGTGCGCTCTGCGGCGTTCTTGAGAAAAGCCGAGATCCCTGCGCGTATTTCGTCTTTAAGCATTATTCTATCCAGAACCGGGGGTCTTTCTGCCTGTACAGCAGGTTATACGAGCAGGCCGGGACCATCCTTCCTTTTTCGTCGGGAACCAGGTCGCCGCAACGGCTGACCCTGTCGATATCGAAATTATCCTCGTCCATGTGCGGGTGGATGTAGACCGCCCGAATATGCTCCTCCGGCACCGTATCGCCGGCCTGGAAGGTCATGGCCCTCTTGCGCAGCGCTTGCAGCTCCGCCGCGTCCCCGCCCTCCGCCCAGAGGCGGTTTATCCCGTCAAGCATCTCGCGCGCCAGCTCGCCGCTGGGGCGCGGCAGGTAACCGCCGGAAGCCGCGGCGCTGAGCTTGCGCTTGTCGGCCAGCCTGGCCAAAGGGGTTAGCCTGCCTGCGTTATGCAGGTAATAAGCCACCGAGTAGCAGAGCGGGTGGTAGCCTCCCAACGGAAAGAAGTCCTCCCGCGAGAACGGACCGGCCTTCTCCAGCAGGCTCTCCACCTCGTCGATGGTTATATGCCGGCGCGGCTTGAAATTTTCTCCGTTGCGGCCCGTGAACGTCATGTTCTGTATAGTGACGCTGCGCATAAAGTCCCTGGCTATGTACTCGCGGGCGATTCCCGCCACCTCGGCATCGTTTACATCCTTGATGCAGGTACTCAGTATTGTCGTGGGAACGCCGTGTTTTTCCAGCGCTTCCAGGGCTTTACGCTTTTCCGCGGTGACATCCCTGCCGGCGATGCGGCGGCTCTTGGCCGGGTTGAAAGTGTCTACGGAGAGGACCGCCTGCACGCCCAGGGATTTCAGTTCCGCGGCCAGGCCCGGGTCGCGCGCCAGGCGCAGCCCGTTGGTGTTCATTGTTATGCGTCCTATCTTTTTATGGCGGCAGGCTTTGATTATCTTGCCCAGCTCGGGATGCAGGGTGGGCTCGCCGCCGGTGAGGTTCATTACCTGCACTCCCCCGGACAGGCGGATGATCTCTTTGATTATCTTTTTCGTGTCGGCGACGGACTTGTAGTATTTCTTGTCCGGCCTGTTATAGGTAAAACACTTGGGGCAGTCCAGGTTGCAATCGTTGGTGATCGAGAAGACCGGCAGCCGCAAGCCGCCGGCGTGCATTGCGCACGGTCCGCAGTCGTTCGGACATCCCTTCAATTTCTTCCCGGCCGCCGGTCTCGGCGCCGCAGCCTCGGAGTAGGACATACGTTCCATGTACCATTTATAGTCGTTGGCTATCTTAACCGACGCAATTCCCTTCCGGCACATGCGCTCCATGAATACGCCGCCGCGGCGGGCCACGATGCGCGCCATTTCCGACCGGCCGCAGGCGCGGCAGTAGGCGAGCGTGGAATTGATGAGGATATCCCCCTCCATCAGACCCCGCCATCCACGAACAGTTTCTGGCCGTTTATATAGGAAGCTTTGTCCGAGGCCAGGAAGCACACTGCCTCGGCTACGTCGGAGGCCTTCCCGGAGCGGCCGGCGGCGCAATGCCGGACGAAGTCGGCGCGCAGTTCATCCGGTACGCCTTTGGCGACGCCGCCCTCCATAAGGCCGGGGACAACACAATTTACGCGGATATTAAAACGCTTCAGTTCGGAGGCGAGCGCCATGGTAAAACCTCCGGCCGCCGCCTTGGACGCCGCGTAAGTGGCGGGCACGTCGAGCATTCGCTCTCCCGCCAGAGAACCGAGGTTGACTATCGACCCCGCTTTTCTCCGTATCATCCCGCGCGCCGCGGCGCGGGTGGCGAAGATCATCCCCTTAACGTTTACATCCAGCATCAGATCAACGTCTTCCTCCTCAAGCAGGGCCAGCGGCATTACTGCGCTGGTGCCTGCATTGTTCACCAGTACGTCTACGCGGGGCAGCGCCTCTATCTTATCCGTTATATCCTTCACGTCGCGCATGTTCACGCTGATCGCTTTCGATTTCTTTAATTCTTTCTGCAGCGCTTTGGCGGCTTTCTCGTTCTTGCTGTAAGTAAAGATGACCTCCGCGCCATAGCGCGAGAAAGCGCGGCATATCTCAGAGCCTATGTAGCCGCTGCCCCCGGTCACGAGCACAGTCTTGCCTTTAAACATTCTGTTCCCCCTTCTCCTGCAGTTTCAGGCGGATAAGCGCCGCCAGATCGGCGACCGTCAGGGCGCTGAAAATGTCCGCCTTGGTCATGCCTGCCTTGAACCTGCCGCCGGACGCCGGCAGCTTGGCGTTGATGGTGGCCGCACCGGCCTCGGTCAGTGCGCCGTCTACAAAGAGTTCCTCCGGGTTCATGGAGGTTGCCCCGGAAACTATCGCCCCAATCTTGAGTTCCACCTTGAATTCCCTTTTGACCAGGTAAGTTATCTCCACGAAATCCAGGCTTTCCGCTCCCAGGTCCTCCACCAGCGACAATTCAGGCCTTATCTCGTCCGGTGAATTGGCTCCGAGGACCGGGACCAGCAGCACCGCAAGTTTCTTTTCTATCTCGTCCATGGTGTTATCCCTTATATCCGATAGGTATCAGGGCGCCCGGTTCTCTTCCCTGGCGCAGTCCGGCGATCTTCGCTATTTCACCGGCGGCAAGGAGCGGCCCGGTCATGTAGCAGGCGGCCAGGCCCAGGCTCTCGGCTGCAAGAAGCGCCAGCATCGAAACGCAGGAAATGGATTTTACGGAATTGTCCCGTTCGAACGACTCCAGCCCACGGCCGGGCAGCGCCAGAGAAATGGTGCGGCGGTCCTTGAACGCCGGGATAAGGACCGCGGGTGCAGTCTCAAAAGCTGTGAAGGACCGGCTGTACTCCAGGAATTCTTTGCGGAAGTCCGGGTCGGCGTTGTTTCCGAGTTCCGTGCAGCGGCGGCGGACAGCCCCGGCCAGCGCAGTTATTTTCTCGCGGTCCGTTATGACCTCTAGCTCCCAGGCCTTGCTGCCGGATGCATAAGGCGAAGTCGCCGCTAATTCCACTATCTTGTCCAGGCATTCCCGCGCTACCGGGCGCGCTGAGAATGAGCGGCAGCTCTTTCGTGAACGGCAGACCCGGAGCAGGTTTTCGTAGTCAGAGGCTTGGGTCATAGTCCCTGCCTGAAGCCGCCGTCTACGTGCAACACCTGCCCGGTAACAAAGCCAGCGCCGGGACCGCAAAGGTAGTTTACCGCTTCCGCTACATCGGCTGGCGTACCCAGACGGCCCATCGTGACCGCGGCCTTCACCTCTTTTTCCCCGTAGGCAAGCAGTTCTTTAAGCGTTCCGGCTTCTATCGCCCCGGGCGCCACGCAGTTGACGCGCACACCGCGGGATGAGTATTCGGCCGCCAGGCCGCGGGAGAAAGACTCTACATAGCCTTTGGTCCCGGCGTAGACGCTCTGGCCCCGGGCTGCCCGGCTCGCGGTGACGGATGAAATGTTCACTATCACACCGGCGCGCTTTACGCACATGGACGGAATTACCGCGGCGCAGATCTCGGTAAGCGCGCGGATGTTTACGGCCAGCATGTCCCCGATGTCCACCGGGGAAAGGTCCGGCAGCAGCCCTGTGCGGGTGAGCGCGGCGGCGTTAATAAGCATGTCGGTGTCGTCCAGCAGCGCACAGAAATCCGCTAGTTCACGCGGGACGGTTAGGTCGACTTTGACCGCCCTGCTGCCCGGGTACTGCCGGGAAAGCTCTTCGCAGGCCTGCGGCCGGCTGCGGTACTGCAGCAGCAGTTCGTCCCCAGGCGCCGCCACCTTCCTTGCTATTGCCAGACCGATCTCCGAGCTGGCTCCAGTGATCACAATCTTACGTTTCATATCTTTTGAATACCAATGCGGCGTTCTGCCCGCCGAAAGCGGCGCTCATTTTAAGCACGTTCCTGACCTCCAGGTTTAATTGGGCGCCGCGCACGATATTTAGCGGCACATCCGGGTCCGGGACTTCGTAATTGATAGTGGGCAGTACGCGGCGGTTCTTGATCGAATCTATAACGGCTAAAGTTTCGAGCGCCCCGCAAGCGCCGATAAGGTGTCCGGTCTGGCCTTTTAACGAGAATACCGGCACCTTGGTGTAGCGCTCCCCGAAGATGATGCGCATCGCCGCCGTCTCGGCCAAGGCGTTCTTGAACGTACCTGTCTCGTGCAGGTGGGCGCAATCTATGTCGTCCGGGTGAAGTCCGGCTTCCTCTATCGCGGCCAGCGCGGCCGCGGCGAGGGCTTCGCCGCGGGGGTCCGGGTCGGTGACGGTAAAAGCATCCATCGTCGAGGCGTAACCGGAGATCTCCGCCATAACTTCACGCCCTGAAACCGGCTCTGTTTCCAGGCTGAAGAACGCGGCCCCCTCCCCGATAACCAGGCCGCCCCTGTTGCGGCTGAACGGGCGGCAGGCGCGCTCCGGGCTTTCCGCGCTCTCCGAGAGCGCTCCGAGCTTATAGAAGCCCATATAGTGGAGATGGCTGAGCATCGAATCGAACCCACCGGCCACTGCCAGTTTGCCTTGTGTTCTCTTTAATGCCCTGAAAGCCGCGCCTATCGCCTGGGTAGAGGCGACGCAGGCGGAAACGTTCACGCAGGAACCGCCCTTGATATTGTGTCGGCTAGCCAGCGTTTCCGCGGCCGTACTTGAATGGGCGCAGTGGCGCTGCCAATCCCCGCGTGTATGGTCCCCGCTGTCGATGTAGCCTTTCAGGTCGAAGTGGTCTATGCCTGAACCCGCAAACATCAGCCTGTTCTCCGGAGTGTATGAGGAGAACGGCTCACCGGAAAAAAGTTCGTCCAACGCCAGTTCGGCAAAAACCGCTTTGCGGTCATCTCCCGGGCCCAGGCGAATAACGTCAGCCGCCCGCTTCACCTCACCTCCTATGGCGACGGGGAAATGGGAAGCGTCAAAGCAGGTGATGCCCCTTGTCCCTTTTTCGCCGGAGCCAAGTCCGGAGAAAAATTCCGGCAGTCCGCAGCCTATGGGGGACGCTACGCCGGCGCCTGTGATGAACACGCGGTTCTCAGGCATTATCTCTCCGTTGGAACAGCGCTATTGCCTCTTTGCCGGCTGCCTCGGGCAGAAGCGCTTCCAGGTCCGCCTTGTCTGCAAGTGAAAAAGCCGCGCTTACGCTGCCGTCCGGGTGGCTCTTCCCGGCTCCGATAAGGACCGGGAAAGAAGGCGCCAATATTGCCTGGGCCAGGAGGCCTGAGGCCGAAGAATACATCGCGGCGTTATCCCCTTTAAGGCCGAACACTATGGAAACGAAACAGAGCGGCATGTTGTAGAGGACCTTGAACTGGTTCAGCGGCGGGACAGACATGAACCCCTCTTCGACGAAACGCGCCTGCGAGAAGCGGCCATCCGGTCCGGCGGAAGCAGCCGCGATGCTGTCCAGTCCGAAACTTTCGTGTTCGACTACCCCCATACCGTAATAGGCCGGTGTGGCCGGATCCGGTCTTGCCCCAGCCAGGAGTTCGCCCACGCAGACCACGGCAGCAGCTGTCTCGCGGCTGAAATATTTGGACAGCTTGCGTTCCTTGAGGAAACCCTCCACCGGTATTTTCTCTCCTGGGGAGAAATGCCTGAAAGAGACTTTCATTCCCGGATGATCCTGGTGTTCTTCATGCAGATATCGTACATGTCCTCGCGGGACTTCTGCAGGTTCTCGTTTGGAACGTCCACGAAGGAAAAGAGCAGTTCCCCCTCGGCACAGGGCGCTCCGTCTATGGACGCTGTGACTTTCACAGCGCCATAATCTTCCTGCATATCCAGCACCTCGGCCCTGTAAAGCAGTTTGTCCCCTGGCACGGCCGGTTTTTTGAACTTGGCTTCCCTCACGATCACCAGCACTGAACGCTTGAGAGGAAGCTTCTTCTCTTTCATTATCAGTTCAAAGAAGGAGCCGCCGATCTGAGCCATACCTTCGAGAATCAGGGTTCCGGGAAAGATCGGGTAGCCTGGGAAATGCTCGTTGAACACATCGTCCGCGAGCGTGATGCATTTGACGCCGGTAATATACTTCGGATAACAGACTTCCTCTATCCTGTCTATCAGATGGAAACGCATTCTTTCTCCTAAAGCGCGGTTATGCCGCGGCCACAATGTTTATCGTAAAGGTCAGGATGTACCATCTTCCAGGCGGCCAGCCCGGCGGCCAGGAAACCCACGCGCGGGAACCCTTTCTGACGCATATAGAAAGCTACCAAAGGCGCGTTGAGCCCGGCCTGGCAGACCACTACCACGGATCTGTCGCGAGGGACTTTTTTTAGCGCTGGCACGAAACGGAAGAACGGGACTTCCCTGGAATTGGGCAGTCCTTTAATGGACCGGCGTTCGCCGTCAAAACGTACGTCGAGGATGAACACGCCGGGGTCCAGCAGCAGGTCCTCGTCGAGCTGAGCGGGAGTGAACATTGTAACGCCCGAACAACGGCCGCTGAAAAAATCGGTGAAGATGCGCAATGTGTAATCGATGTCGCCGGTGGAGACGGTTTCCGGGAGGCTTATCCTGATGGCCGAACGCGCCTGTTCGTCAGTAAGCCCTATAGCCTTAAGGACGTGCGAGGGCACGTTCTCCTGCGTGTTGCAGGCCGATCCGGCGGACACTGAAATGCCATAAAAATCCAGCGCGCCGAGCAGCATGGAGTTTATCACGCCGGGAACCGTAATGTTAAGGGTGTTCGGCAGGCAATTATCCGCCGGAGAGTTCACCCGGATATCAGGCCGGAGTCCGAGGAGCCCCCGCAGCAGCCTGTCTTTCAATTCTTTAGACCGCGGGGCTGCAGCCAAAAGTTCCGGGACTGCGCGGCAGGCCTCGGCAAAGCCGGCGATGTTGTGCGTTCCTTCCGTGCCGGCGCGCAGGCCGCCTTCCTGGTGACCGCCGTGTATCAACGGGAGCAGCGGACGCCCTTCTTTGACATAAAGGGCCCCCACGCCTTTAGGACCGTGTATCTTGTGCGCGGAAAACACGGCGTAATCCGTATTCATGGCGCGGACGTCCACCGTTACTTTGCCCAACCCCTGTACGCAATCGCAGAGGAACAGCGCTCCGACGTTGTGCGCCATTTCCGCCAGGACAGGAATATCCTGGAGGACGCCTATTTCATTATTGGCCAGCATACAGCAGGCCATCGAGGTGTCGTCCCCCAGCAGTTCGCGGAATCTTTCTTTGATTATCCTGCCGGCCTGGTCTACAGGGCAGATCTCTATACGGGCACCGCGGCTGCGCAGGTATTCAGCCGTATTCATTACAGCTGAATGCTCTATCGCTGAAATAACAATTCTTTTAGCCGGGAAGCGTTCGAAAGCGGTCTTTAATACCGTGTTAAGCGCTTCAGAGGCGCTGCCGGTAAAGATTAGTTCTCCCGGAGCCGCGTTTATTGTCCCGGCGAGCGTTTCGCGGGCGTCCTGGAGCTCCGAAGCGGCGGCTCTGGCATCCTTGTATAGGGATGAGGGGTTGCCGTAGCAGTTGCGCAAAACCTCGGTAACGCGCTTTACGACACGCGGTGAAGGCTTGGTCGTCGCGTTGTTGTCGAGATATAGTTCGCGCCTGAATAATATCATATAGATGGAAAGCGTGGCGGAACCGACTTTGACCAAACCTCCCGGTAAAATTCTAGCATATTGGTAAAATCGGCATTTTTTGAGGTTTTATTGAAAGATGGCTGAGATGTTGATATGATAAAAGCTGGCTACGGGACATATAATGGAATTTAACGAAACAGGAAAGAGGTTGCGCTATTGTCTCCGCGTTGCAAAGCGCGAAATGGTGCACCTCAATCTCCAGGTCCTCTACCGGTGTAATTTTAAATGCGGGATCTGCGACTTCTGGAGCTCTCCGGACTTCGCTTCCCGCCCTGAACTGACCGCGGCTCAGGCCAGGTTTATGGCGGAAAAACTGCGCCCCCTCCGACCGCTTATCGTGTCCATAGGAGGCGGAGAACCGCTGCTGCACCCGGAAGTAGAGGAGATAACAAAAGCTTTTTCCCGCGACCATTTCCCGGTGATGATAACCAACGGCTGGTTCATGACTCCCGCCAAAGCGCGGGCACTTTTTGAGGCCGGCATGCACGAGGTCAGCGTCTCGGTGGATTATGCGGACCCTGCCCGGCATGACGCGCAGCGCGGTATTAAGGGCGCCTGGGAAAGGGCCGTGAGCGCCCTGAAAATGCTTAATGAAAACCGCGTGAAGCCCAGTCAGCGCGTGCACATGATAACGGTAGTAATGGACGATAACCTTGACGATATTGAGGCGCTGATAAAACTGAGCGCCGAGATGGGGATAACGTATCTGGTTACGCTGTACAGTACCGGCCGCGGACGCCGCGAGAGCCGGAAATTTTCTCCGGAGGTTTCCGCCAGGCTCCTGGAGTTGAAAAAGAAGTATCGCAACTTCGTCGCGCTTCGCGGCTATCTGGGGCGATTCTCCGAAGCGGCGGCGGCGGGGAATTCTATCCATCCCTGCTATGCGGGAATCAATCTCTTTAATATAGACTCTGCAGGGAACGTGACGCGCTGCATCGACTCCCTGGATACTACGGCTGGTAATATACTGACCGGGCGGCTAGAGAGCATCCTTCCCCGCCTGCGCGAATTCACCGGTAAAGAAAGCTGCGGCGGCTGCTGGACAAGCTGCCGCGGAGCGATAGAGACGCTGTTGTATAGCAGCGAGCGTGTCGGGAATCTGGTTGATATGCGCGCACTGACGCGCGATGTTCCCATTGGGAGCGGGTTTTGAACTTTCTGGACATTTTGAACCGAAAACTGCCGGGGAACTGGCAGAAATACCTGAATTTCTATATCTTCCTGAATTTCGCCGCGTATGCTGTGTGGCATCTGAAGAAGGCACATTCCTCAGGCGTTCTCCATATCACGGACGTCACCTTTGCGCTGCAGAGTCTTCTGCTTTGTTCTGTGATACTGGTCAGGAGGGATCATAAAGCAGTTGAACCGAGTTTATGGCGCCAGACAGTAGCGCTCGCCGCGTTCTTCTCCGGGCTGCTGATGCTTGGGAGCGCTCCGGCCTCTTCCCCCCTTGTTTTACAGGCTTCGCTCTACATTACGCTCACGGCCAACTGCCTCGGACTGCTAACGATACTTAACCTCGGCAGAAGTTTCGGGATCCTCATAGCCGTGCGCGAAATAAAGACTGACTGGCTTTACAGCCTTGTGCGCCACCCGATGTACGCGACTGATATATTATTGCGCGTGGGATATCTTGTAGGGCATCCAACTCCCTTTGCCGCAGCGGTGGTGTTATTTACCGTTCTTGCCTATTATTGGCGTGCGCGGTACGAAGAGGAATTCCTTTCGCGGGACCCGGTCTATCGGGAATATATGGCCAAGGTCCCGTTCCGCTTTATTCCGTACGTGCTCTGATACGATGAATCTGGTCTTTCGTTATCTATACAATAAATACCGGCCGGAAGGCCCCAGATGGCTGCCGCTGGCGGCAGTTTACTACCTGACCTATAACTGCCCTCTGCGCTGCGCCTATTGCAGTGATGGAACGGGGGCTCCATATTATTCTCTTACCGAAGAAGCCCTCCCCCTCTCCGAAGTAAAGCGGATACTTACGGCCATACGCAAGAGCTGCCCGACGCTTATCCTTACCGGCGGAGAGCCGGCCTGCCACCCTGAGTTCGTTGAAGTGCTGGGGTTTGTTAAAGAACTGGATTTCGACGAGGTCATTCTGACGACCAAAGGCGATAGCCTGGAAGGGCTTGATGACGCGTTGAACGGCTGTGTTACGAGGCTTGTGCTCAGCGTGGATACGCTGGACCCTGGCAAGGCCGCTGAGTTATGCGGAGGGTCTGTTCTCGAAAAGACTTTGCATCGCATCAAGTATCTGTCCACACTCCCCGGACGCCGCTTTGAAATATACGTCTCAAGCGTGGTCGGGACCTTCAATCTGGACGAGCTGCCGCAGGTCAGCGAGTTCGCGGAAAAGGCCGGTGTCTGGTACGCCGCCCAGCCGCAGTTGCGCGGCGTGAAGGCCCCGGCGGGGTTGTTGTCTGACGGACGTTACCGCGGTTTTTATGACTCCCTGATCCGGAAAAAGCGTGCCGGCGCCAGAATATTCGGGCCTGTGAGATACTTGGAATTGCTGAGGGATTTTGAGAAGTTCGAGTGCTACCCGTTCACGATGCTGGTCGTCGCTCCAGGCGGCGAGGTTTTTTACCCCTGCCTGGAGATCGGCCACAAGCTGGGCAGGATACAGGACGCGCCCGACGCCGACGCCTTACGGCGGGAAGGGAGGCTGCGCTACGGCAGCAAGCCCCTGTGCGACAACCGCTGCCATTCGGCCTGCGCGGCCGAATACGCCGTCTTCATGCGCCACCCGGAGTGCGCCATAAAAGAAGCCTTGTCTTCCGCGCTCACTTCGCGCTGACAGGCGTACTTTTCTTCCTGCCGGCCTTGGCGTATTTTTCTATCAGTTCTTCAAGCTTTTTTATTATCGCAGAGCAATCTGCCCGCGGATAATCTTTTAGATTAGCGGCGTACTGCGGCAGGTTCTTCGCGAAGCTCTTTATCCTCGCCGCGGTTAACTCGCCGTAATACTTCCCATAGCCGAGCTTGTTCAGGTAATAGGCGTTGGCTATCTGCTCGAACTGTCCGGCTATCGGCACCGAGAGCACCGGCTTGCCCAGGTGCAGCGCCTCGCAGAGAAGGCTCAGTCCTCCGTTGGCTATCACGAACCGGCAGGTGGCCAGGTCCCGGATGAAGCCGTCCTCACTGAACTTCTTGTGGAGAACATTCCCGTCGCGCAGGTCCTTGTTGCAGCCGTAGAAAACGAACTTCAGGCCGCTGTCTTTAAGGGTTTTTACGATTGAATCGTCGCCGCTGGCGGTCTGGTATACGAGTATATGGTCACCCTTTGAGGGCCGCTGCCTCAATATTTTCTCCCTGAGGATAGGCGGGAAGAGGTAGGTATTCGGTTTCTTAACCTTCGGATGGTAGAAGCAGGTTATCAGTGTTTCGCTGACGCGCGGCAGATAGGCGGCTATGACCAGTTTGTTAAGCAGCGCCTCTTTGGCGAAGCGCCTGGGGTATTTCACGTCGCAGTTTGTGAAGATATGCTGGTTGTCCAGGGATATCAGCGGCAGGCGGTGGCGCGCCGCAACTATGCCGGAGACCGGCTCAAAGTCGGATATCACCAGGTCTGGCTTAAAATCTCGCACCAGGTCGTGTACCGCGTGCTTGGTCGGGCCCAGTTCCGTCGGCAGGCGGCGAAGGTTGCTGAGCACGGTCTTGAGATAATCCACCCCGCCATCGCGGTAATACAGGTGCAAGCCGTAGATCTTCTGCACGTCGAATGAATCTTTCAGAAAATCGTAGGACTTGCCGTAGGCTAACACCTTTACCTTGTGCTTCTTGGCCAGCCGGTAGAGTATTTCTTTGCTCCGCGTGGCATGGCCGCTGCCCTCACCCGATACGCCGTAGAGTATCCGTGCCATAATCCCCCTTAAGACTTCTTATCCGCGGTCCCTTCCCGGAGACGCCTCATTTCGGCCTCGAGCTTTTTGATGTCGAGGTTTCTTAAGTATTTTTTCAGGTTGACCCAAATTTTGTGAAACCCGAAGACCGGGAGTTCTTTTATTGCATCTTCGGCCTTCCACTTCTGCGCGTAAACCCTATAGACCGCCACCATCGTCCCAGTCCGGTCCGACCCGTGCTGACAGTGCACGAAGACCGGCTGATTGGCCTTCTCTAACACGATGTCCAGGAACCGGGCCGCATCCTTGTTGGTGAGGCTCCATGTATTTATCGGTATGCTGAAATAATTTAGCCCCAAGCCCTTGAGGGACTCTTCGTCTGAATGCTTGGCGCGGAGATTGATTATGGTCTTTATCCCGAGCTTCTTCAGTTCAGGGAAACCATCTTTCGTCGGCTGCGCCCCGCGATACAGGATATCGCTTACTTTTGCGAAATTGCTTAAGCCCTTTATGTCTTCCCGGGGTTTCAAGGGTTCCGGCTGGGTGGTAACTACTGGCAAGTCATGCTGCTGTGCGGGCTGGGCAGGAAGTCTGCCGACGGTGAAAAATAACAGCATCAGACCGCAAGCAGATAAGTGAAGGCACTTGGTCATTGGTGTTCCCTGGCGCTATTGGCTTCCTACTAAACGTGAATCAATTATAATTATTTGTTGTCCCTGTGTGGATTTATATCTGAACTGGCATACTCTCTGCACGCTTTCAGGGCAACTTCGGTTCCAGTTTCACAAAGTATCTGGTACGCTGCGGTTGCAATGACACTGTTGCTATCATGTAGCCGGTCTATAAGCTGCTTGTCTTTTATAAGTCTGCTGCTAATTAGTGACTCTATGTCCACAGCTTGCCCATACCCACTAAGTGAAGGAATGTTATCAAAAAATGTCTTTACGTGCTCTTCAGGGATGTATCCCATCTTTTGAAAAACGCGGATTTGATCCATCTTGCCGTAAGGGTCAATGCTCAACAGTGCCGAAAGGACTATATTGTCCACCTCTTTTGATTCGACGCTAATAGTGTTGAGCGCATGTGCTAGAACATAAATTCGATTTGTGTCTTTTGCTTGCATTGCCTCATGTAATTTCGCTTTTAAGGTGGGGATGGCTGATTTAGCATCAGGCCCATACGCTTGCAATGCCGTAATGGCTGCATCGAAAACTTGCGTTTTAATGTCATGCAGCGCTTTGATTAATGCTGGCATACATTTATCTGGATATGCATGCATCCGTGTCAGTGCTTGAATAGTTTCTAGACGTATCTCTTGATTGGGATGCGAAGTGAAGGGCAAAATATACTCAACAACTTCTTCCTTTGCAGGCATATATCCAACTGCACGCATCGCCCAGGCCTCAGGTCTGTCATATCCCAAATACTTTTGTAGGTATGGGAAGGCCTGTTCACCTATGCTTCCAATTCTTTCGGTCTTGATGTCCAATAGCTCGGGTATAGCAGCGTAAGCTTGTGGCCCCATTTCCTGTAAAGCGTTTGCTGCATCTGTCCTAACTATGTCGTTTTTGTCTTTTAAATATGAAGCTAGAGGTTTTGCTGCTTTTGGTCCAGCTTTTGCGATTATGCGAAATAAAGCGCTATCGACGGGGGAGGAGCCTTTAATCAAGGAAAGCAGTTCACCCTTAAGATATGGAGACATTTCGTAAAGCCGTTTGTCTATCCACTCTTTCTCTTTACTGGCATTGCGGATTTCCATCAACCTGGGAAATATTCTATGTGCGCCTTTTTCCCCGAAACTTGCAAAGGATGCTGGCGGGGTAAGATGCGTGTATATCCCAACGCGCTCGATTATTCCCAAAACGTCGTCCGTTGCTACGCCTATATTAATTATCCCAGTTGCCGCCCAAAGGGGCTCCTTTCCATGCAGCAATTCTTCGATAAGTAATGGGAGGGCTGGTTCGGCATCTTTCCCCATCCTTCCCAGCGCGATTAACAGCGAATATGACATGTCTTTCTTCGCGAGGTCCAACATGTCCGGAATTAGTGAACTTGCCTTTGGTCCTAGCCAACCGATGCAGGTGATACTATTCAACAGGTCTTTTTGCAGTAATGGAAGTGCATCTGTAAAATCTCCAAGGTTTGCCAAAGCACATGCTGCGTTTGACCTTAATCCGTCATCAGTGCTGTTGTATTTATCCTTTAATACAGCTATCGTCTCTTTAGTGGGAAATCCCACCCGCCCGAGTGTGTCTATAGCGGTTCGTCGGATGTTTGGGTTGGCGCTTGAGAATAATTTTATTATCTCTTCTTGAGTTTTACTGTCCCCTTCTTTAAGTTTGGGTAATCCCCTTAAAGTATGGAACTTTACCCCATCGGATTTATCCTTTAGTGCCTCCGTCAAACATGGTAGAGCCTTTTCTCCAATGTCTGACAAATTGGAAACAGCATTTCCCCGAACTCTCTCGTCGGAATCTATAACCCCTGCGCACAATAGTGGCAATAGCCTTTCTTTTTCCCTCAGGGGCAAATTGCTAAATCTGCGCCATGTCCTTTCTCCGTAGTCCAAATCTGCGTGGAGCAAAACAAAAGCTAACTCTTTATCGAACTGAGTGCTCTCTGCCTTTAAAGCTGGTTGGAGGACGAGAAGGGGAAGGAGAAAGATATATTTCCTGTACATAATGTTGGAATACAATTTGGGATGGCAATATTTTAAGCAAGAAGAGAAATCTATTCAGGCTTTGATTTCTGACTCCCCTGTGCTATAACCCAGTGTAATTGTATAGATTATGCTACTGGCGGTCAACGCTGGCCAATGAAAAAGTGCCCTGCGTACAAGCAGGGCGATTCTTCGGATACTAGATTGAGCAACCCGAGACATAGGTAACAGAATATACCGGACACATAGGTTACAATTCTGGCATAGGACCAGGAGGTCATCTATGCCATGGAAGGAACATTCTGTTATGGATGAAAGAATGAAATTCGTGGTCAGGCTGCTTGACGGCGAGCAGATGAGTTCGTTGTGCCGCGAGTACGGCATCTCCAGGAAGACGGGGTACAAGTTCTGGAACAGGTATTGCATGAGCGGCGCGCAGTCTTTCTCCGACCGCAGCCGCAGGCCATACCGTTACGCCAACCAACTGCCCATCCAGGTCGAGCACGCAATCTTGAGGCTGAAGCAAGAGAAGCCCCATTGGGGCGCGCCGAAGATTCGGGAACTGATCCTTCGCAAATATCCTGAGATCAAACCGCCAGCCAAAAGCACCGTGCACGCCGTTCTGGACAGGCACGGTCTGGTTACCAGGCGGGGCCGGCGCCGGAACAAGGCCACCGGAACGCCTCTGTCGGAGGGGCGGCAGCCGAACGACTTGTGGTGCGCTGACTTTAAGGGCGAATTTATGATGGGCGACAGGCGCTACTGCTATCCGCTGACGGTAACGGACCAGGCCAGCCGCTACATTTTGGCTTGCGAAGCGCTTGAAAGCACTAAAGAGAACCCAGCTTTCGTCGCGTTTGAGCGCGTGTTCAAAGAGCGGGGCTTGCCGAAAGCAATACGTACGGACAATGGTGTGCCATTCGCTTCGCCTGGGGCTTTATTCCAGCTCAGCAAACTTTCGGTGTGGTGGCTGAGGCTCGGTATCGAAATCGAGCGCATCAAGCCTGGAAACCCTCAGCAGAACGGGCGGCACGAGCGGATGCATCTTACGCTGAAGAAAGAGACCACGAGGCCGCCGGGCGAGAATTTCCTTCAGCAGCAGGCGCGGTTCGACGAATTCGTTGATGAGTTCAACACAGAACGTCCGCACGAAGCGCTGGGTATGAAATGCCCGGGAGAGGTGTATACGCCCTCAGTAAGGCCATACCGGGGATTGGTCACCCCGGAATACCCGTTCCACGATAAGACAGTCCTGGTCACGCATTGCGGCAGGATCTGTATGGGGAAAAAGAAGATCAATTTGTGTAAGCCGCTGGCCGGACAGCACGTCGGGATCAAAGAGGTAGGGGAAGGGATATGGCTGGTGACTTTTATGGACTATGATCTGGGGTATTTTGATCTGGAGTATAAAAGATTTGAGCCCATCGGGAATCCCTTTGGGCTCAAAGTGTTACCTATGTATCCGGTATAATATGTTACCGGTGTGTCCGGTATATACCTCGAAAATTTGGCGGCCCCTACGGGATTCGAACCCGTGATCTCTGCCTTGAGAGGGCAGCGTCCTAACCGCTAGACGAAGGGGCCGTAAGGTGATAT
>Ga0154469_1079_pt3 | contig 15705 bp, 12 predicted proteins | sample RifGroC2_FD_115948 | JGI IMG/M metagenome (GOLD analysis project Ga0154469, IMG submission 115948) | Candidatus Aquicultor primus GWC2_53_9
GTGCTCTTCATCCCATTCGACGATTTCGAAGCGCTTAAAGACCATGTATTCGACTTCGAAGCGGTATAAAAGCTCGTTCAGCCATTCTACGAGCATGCTCTCCTGGTCCTCGGCTTCAACAGAGATCTCTTGCGACGTCGACGGCTTGATGTTCTCGAGGTCCGTGATGAGGCTGAACATGCCGGTAGCGGCGTTTTCGAACGCCTCTTTGAGCGTGTGGCCGTGCGCCTTAATGCCGACATCGGCGGTGTGATCTAAGACCTCAAACGGCAACATCGGCTCCCCCGGCGTGCGCTAAAACGGCTATCTCTAATCCGTGCCTACATTATCCGGCGGTTTTCACAGACTCGTCGGTCGCCTTAAATCTCCGGCTCTTCGTTCCCGTCAGGCTTGTCCTTGTCGTCGACGATTAGTGCGACAGCGCTAACCGTATCGTTCTCGTTGGTGTTCATGATTTTGACGCCTTGGGTGTTTCTACCCATTTTCGAAATCTGTTTAACCGGCGTTCGCATCACGATGCCTTCCGTCGAGATGATCATGAGGCTATGGCGTTCTTGAACCATCTTGGCGGCCGAGACTTTGCCGCGCGCGCTTGTCTCTTTGAGCGTCTTTACGCCTTTACCGCCGCGCCCTTGTTGCGGGTAGTTGTGCATCGGGGTGCGTTTTCCAAACCCATTGTCGGTAATGATCAGGAAGTCGGCTTCGTCCTTGGCGACCTCTACCGCAAGAACCTCATCGTCCTTGGAGAGCGTCATCCCCTTCACACCGGTCGCTGTGCGCCCCATCGGCCGCACGTCGGTCTCGCTGAACCGGATGGACATGCCGCCGCGCGACACCAATATCATGTCATCCGAGCCGCGGGTGATTTTGACTCCTATTAGCTCGTCGTCCTCGCGCATGCTGATGGCGAGAATCCCGTCGCGCCGGGAGGTGTTGTACTCTTTAAACGGCGTCTTTTTGACGATGCCCTTCTTCGTGGCCATCATAAGGTACTGGTCTTCCTCGAAAGCTTTTGTCGAGATGACCGCAGCTATCTTCTCGTCCTGCGCAAACGGCAACACGTTGACGATAGCGTGTCCGCGCGCCGTTCGGCTGGCGGTCGGCAGCTCGTGCACTTTTATTTTATATACTTTGCCCTTGTTCGAGAAGAACAAGATGAAGTTGTGGGTCGACGATACGAAGAGGTGTTCTACAAAATCGCCCTCTTTGAGGTTGGTGCCGGAGACTCCCTTGCCGCCGCGGGCTTGCTGGCGATAGGTCGTTACCGGCAGGCGCTTGATATAACCGGAGTGGGTGATCGTTATCACCATGTCTTCCTCGGCTATCAAATCTTCTATCTCAAGCTCTGCGGCCGCCGAGACGATTTGGGTGCGGCGCTCGTCGCCGAAGCGCTCTTTTACCGCAGTCAGTTCCTCTTTTATGATATCGAGAACCATCTGCTCGCTCGCGAGGATTCTTTTGAGGAGGGCTATCTTCTCCAGAAGCTCGTTATATTCCATCTCTATCTTCTGGCTCTCAAGCGCCGTGAGGCGCTGGAGGCGCATGTCGAGAATTGCTTGTGCCTGTATCTCGGAGAGGTTGAAGTTGGCTATGAGCCGCTTCCTGGCCTCGTCTACCGTCTTCGACTGCCTGATGGTCTTGATTACCTCATCGAGGTTGTTGAGCGCGATGAGGAGGCCTTCCAGGATGTGCGCCCGCGCTTCGGCCTTTTCGAGCTCGAACCGGGTGCGCCTGACGATTATCTCTTTCTGGTGCTGAATATAGTGATGGAGCACCTGCGGCAGGCTCAGTGTCCGCGGAATGCCTTCGACGAGGGCGAGCATTATAACGCCAAAGCTCGTCTCGAGCTGCGTGTGTTTATAGAGTTTATTTAGGACTACCTGGGGAATCGCCTCCCGTTTGAGTTCGACCACAAGGCGCATACCGCTGCGATCCGACTCGTCTCGAAGGTCCGATATCTCCGATATCTTCTTCTCGCGTACCAGCTCGGCTATCTTCTCGGTCAACCGTGCTTTGTTGACCTGGTAGGGCAGCTCGCTAATGATGATTCTCGTCTTGTTCGACTTGGTCTGCTCCATGTGCGCCTTGCCGCGCACCTTGATGCTGCCGCGCCCGGTCTCATAGGCGTCCTTTATCCCCGCCCTGCCCATAATGGTGCCGCCGGTCGGGAAATCGGGGCCCTTGACGATTTGCATAAGATCGCTCGGCTGGGAATCGGGGTTGTCTATCAGTTTAATTGTAGCGTCGATGACTTCGTTAAGGTTGTGCGGCGGGATGTTGGTCGCCATGCCCACCGCGATACCGGACGAGCCGTTTACAAGCAGATTCGGGTAGCGTGCCGGCAAAACGACCGGTTCCTGCTCTGTTTCGTCATAGTTGGGAACGAAATCGACGGTCTTCTTGTCTATGTCTCGCAAAAGCTCGACGGCAAGCCTTGAGAGGCGCGCTTCCGTGTAACGCATCGCCGCCGGTGAGTCGCCGTCGACCGAGCCGAAGTTGCCGTGCCCGTCGATGAGTTCGTAGCGCATCGAAAAACTCTGGGCCATGCGCACCAGCGTGTCATAGATAGCGCTGTCACCATGGGGGTGATACTTACCCATGACGTCACCGACCATGCGCGCACATTTTTTATAGGGTTTGCCTGGAAGGATGCCCATCTCATGCATACCGTAAAGAATCCTCCGGTGAACCGGCTTCAAACCGTCGCGCACATCGGGGAGCGCCCTCCCCACGATTACGCTCATCGCATAATCGATATACGAGCTTCGCATCTCGTCTTCTATTTCAATTGTCTCTATTCTGCCGGTAAGGGCATCGACCATCGTAATTCTCCTTCTTGACCGAACTCGTTAAATATCTAGGAAGCGCACGTCTTTTGCGTGCCGCTGGATGAATTCCCTTCGCGGCTCGACCTTATCCCCCATGAGCGTCGAGAATATCTCGTCGGCTGCGATGACGTCTTCCAGGTTTACCCGCAAGAGCGTCCTCGTCTCCGTATTCATGGTCGTATCCCAGAGCTGGTCCGGGTTCATTTCGCCTAGACCTTTGTATCTCTGCAGCCCGACATTCTTCTCGATGGTTTTCATGTATGCATCGAGCTCTCTGTCTTTATAGAAATATTTAGTCAGCCCATCATGTGTCACCTTAAAGAGCGGCGGCTGCGCGATATAGATGTAACCCGACTCTATCAGCGGGAGCATGTGCCGGTAGAAGAACGTAAGTATCAGGGTGCGGATGTGCGCACCGTCGACGTCCGCATCGGTCATGATTATGATTTTATGGTAGCGCGCATTGCTGATATCAAAATCCTCACCTATGCCGGTACCGAGAGCGGTTATTATCGCTTGAATCTCCTCACTGCTGAGAACCTTGTTTAGTCTGGCCTTTTCGACATTTAATATCTTTCCTTTTAGCGGCAATATCGCTTGGAAACTGCGGTCGCGCGCCTGCTTGGCCGAGCCGCCGGCCGAGTCTCCCTCGACAAGAAATATCTCTGAGAGGGCCGGGTCCCGCATCGAACAATCCGCAAGTTTTCCCGGTAGGGACGTGCTTTCAAGGAGGCCTTTTCTCCGTGTAAGCTCACGGGCCTTCCTGGCGGCGGCGCGGGCATGGGAGGCTTGGACCACCTTGCTTATGATGGTGCGCGCGATTTGCGGATTTTCCTCCAGAAACTCGTCGAGCTTAGACCCTAAGGTTCCCTCGACCAGACTTCGGATTTCCATGTTGCCGAGCTTGGTCTTGGTCTGACCTTCGAATTGCGGATCACGAAGCTTGACGCTTACTATGGCGGTTAGCCCTTCACGAATATCCTCGCCGGAGAGATTTTCCTCTTTCTCTTTTAAGAGGCCCTTCTTTCTGGCATAGTCGTTGATCGTTCGGGTAAGGGCCGACCTAAAGCCGGAGAGGTGCGCGCCGCCTTCGTGCGTGTTTATATTGTTAGCAAAGGTGAATACGCTCTCGCTATAGCCGGTGTTATATTGCATGGCGACCTCTACTTCGTTGTTGCCGTCGCCGTTTTCAAAGTAGATTATCTTTTTATGGACCGCTTCTTTTGTTTTGTTTAAGTGATTTACGAAATCTATGATTCCGCCGGAATATTTATATTCTACCTGCTCATAGGGGGCTGTGCGCTCATCTATCAGCTCGATTTTAAGATCTTTGTTGAGAAACGCCATCTCTCGCATACGATGGCGCAGCGTATCGAAGACATATTCCACTTCATCGAAGATCTGCTCATCCGGATGGAAGGTGACGGTCGTGCCGCTCCTTTTTGTTTCACCTATCTCTTCGAGCTTGGTAACAGGTTTTCCATATTCATACGTCTGCTGGTAGGCTTTACCGTCTCTGTGTACCTCAACGGTCAATTTTTTCGAGAGTGCGTTGACGACGGATATGCCTACACCATGAAGACCTCCGGAGACCTTATACCCCTCGCCGCCGAACTTGCCGCCGGCGTGCAAGAGGGTCAAGACAATCTCTACAGCGGGTTTTTTATACTTCTCTATGATGTCGACGGGGATACCCCTGCCATCATCGCTTACTGAGATCGAGTTGTCCGGCTTGATTGTTACTATTATGTTTTTACAGTATCCCGCAAGGGCTTCGTCGACACTATTGTCGACTACTTCATAAACGAGGTGGTGTAATCCTCGTGGCCCGGTACTCCCGATATACATACCTGGGCGCTTACGAACCGCTTCCAACCCTTCGAGCACGGTTATGTCTTTAGCGGTGTAGGTTGCGCTCACGAATATTCCTTCTTTCTATTATAAAGTAGGGTTTTACAGTAAGAAACGGCTCTTGTCAGCCGCCACTACAACCCTTTTATTATAGCATATTTCAGACGCGCAAGGTTATTTTGACGAACACCCCCGGCACCCCTTTTCGGCCGCGGGTATTTGCCTGCCGCATCGCTCACAAACCGTCCAACCCTCGGTATCGCGCCACCGGTTGAGTTTTTTGCTCTGTATTATCAAGGACGCCAGCCGCTCCCTTAAATCATCGTCGCCTATGGAGGAGGTGGTCTCCGCTGCTTCCTCTACCTCCTGCTCGCCGATGAGAATATCATCTAGTTCAGGCCTGGCGGCCGCGTCGCTTCCCCCGACCGCCTTTACAAAAGTCTCGCAAGAGAATTTTATTTCTTGGACTACGGGCGCGGCTAAATAATCATTTAATAGTTCCTTGAGTTTAGGGGTGAATCCGCTCAGTTCTTGCGCCCAGGCCGGGCTTTTCGCTTTAATATGAAGGACGCCGTTTCGTATATATTTCGGTGAGGTATTCTTGGCAATATCGTCCGTGACTACCTGATTCCACGCCTCGACAGCCCTGACCTCTTCGAGCTTTTCTTTAAAGTTGCGCGCATTATTAAATTCCCTCATAACATCAGAAAATCTTTTCACAAAAGCTTCCGCCTAACGACTGTGGCTACACCGACAACGACAAGCTTTGTCGCCCGTTTAATTATTTCACCGAAATGACATTATATTCATAAAGCTCTTGCTCTTTGAAATATTCCACGTTTGTGCTGGTTATCAATACCTGCGTTCCATTTTTGATATATTTCAAGAGCGCTTCTCTGCGCTTGATATCCAACTCCGACATGACATCGTCGAGTAAGAGCACGGGATATTCCTTTATTTTTTCAGTTATAATCCCATGTTCAGTGATTTTCAAAGCAAGCGCGACCGACCTCTGTTCACCTTGTGACCCATATATCCTCATATCGATGCCGCCGAGGAACATCCCGATGTCGTCGCGGTGCGGGCCCAGAAGGCTTTGTCCTCTCTCTATCTCCGCTCGCCTTTTTGCGCGCAGTCCCTCCTCAAAGCGTTCCTGAAGGCCTTCGACCGAGCCGTCTTCGCCCACTAGCTGATTCTCGTATTTTAGGCTAAATCGCTCCGCCGAGTCCGAGATTTGCGAATATATCTCCGTGGCGTGTTCGGCTATCGTCGCCACGGCTTCGTTCCTATATTTTATGATTTTAACTCCCGCCTCGACGAGCTGCACGTCCCAGCAATCGATCATATCGGGCTTCATTCTTCCCGCGCCGACCTTTTTAAGAAGAAGATTTCTCTGGCGCAACACTTTGCCGTAATGCTGGCGCCAATATGTATAGTCCGCTTTTATTTTTTCGAGAATCTCATCGAGATAGGCGCGCCTATATTCAGGCATCTCTTTGACTATTTTTAGGTGGTCCGGTGTAAACATCACCGTTTGCACGGGCCTCGCGCGACCGGAAAAACCTTTTTGTAAAACACCGTTTACTTTGAGCCTTCTTCCCCCGCTCTTTTCCACCATGGCGTCGACGACGAGGTCCCGATCGGCTCTTTTTACGGATGCTTTCACATGAAGAAATTCTTCGTGCCACTTAATAAGTTCTTGGTGATTTCTAGTCCGGTGCGAGCGGCCGTTTTCGAGAAAATAGATGGCTTCCAAGAGGTTGGTCTTTCCAACCGCGTTCTTCCCTATAATCAAATTTATGCCTGGCGTGAACCCTGTAGAAAAATTTTCGTAGTTTCTATAATTATTCAATGACAAATTTTCTATATACATACATTATTTTAGTAACAAGGAGACATTCAACACCTCGTCTTCGATCTCGACGATGTCTCCCTCTTTTATCTTATAACCCCTTCTAATTTCTTTTTTGCCATTGACCCTGACAAGCCCGCTTTGAATAAGATATTTTGCCTCTCCGCCTGTCGAGGCGAGATCGGTATATTTCAAAAGCTGCTCCAATTTTGTTCCGGGTTCCACAGCAACTTCCCTCATATATTAGCCGATTCTAACCGGCATTACTAAATATATAAAACCCTGATCTTGGGCCGGCCTTACAAGCCCGGGTTTGAGCGGGCTGTTTAATTCGATATTAATTTCATCTTCACCGATAGACTGAAGGCCGTCTAATAAATAGTTTGAGTTGAAGGCGATTTCCATTCCTTCTCCGTCGGTCTTTGCCATAAGCCTTTCTATCGCGGAGCCGAGGTCTTGGGACATCGCCGATATCTCTACCTCATTATTGCCTATCTTCATCTTCACAAGAGAGGTATTCTGCGCCAAAAGTGCGACCCTTCGCAGACTGGCGATGAGCTCGTGGCGGCTGAATTTCACCCTTAAATCGCAATCGCTCGGCAGCAGTTGCTGATAGTTGGGAAACTGCCCTTCTATAAGGCGCGAGATTATAACCGTATCTCCGAGGTCGAAATAGACCAGATTGGGCTCTAGAATTATCTCCACATCTTTATCGCTTACCGCCTTTGAGACCTCATCGAGGCAGCGGCCGGGAATAATGGCACTGCTCTGGTTTACAGAGAGCCCCTCTACGGCCACATCTTTTATAGAAAGTCTATAGCTGTCGGTCGCGACCATCTTAAGGTGCCCCTTCTCTATTGTCATCAAAACACCGCTTAAGACGGGACGTGTCTCGTCTTTCGAAACCGCTTTTATTACATGCTTCACGACATCTGAGAAGACTCTTCCGTTTATCTTAACACCACTATGACCCGTTATATTCGGAAACTTCGGGAAGTCGGAGGGCGAATATGAACGAATATCGAAGACCGCATTCCGGCTAAGAATCTTTATATTGCCGCTCTTATCATCGCTAACTATTTCAATATTGCCGGCGGGTAGATTCTTAACGATCTCTCCGAGTAGCCGCGCCGGGATAACCGTCTCTCCTTCTCTTATTACCGTTGCAGGCAGTGTACACCTTATCGATATCTCTAAATCGGTCGCATATAAATCCAACACACCGTTTGCCGCCTTGAAGAGAATACCGGTTAAAACAGGGAGCAAACCGCGCGGCGAGACGGCCTTCTGCGCGATTTGGACGACTCTGTTTAATTCTTCCTGAGATATTTGTATATTCACATTCCCTCCTATTAATATTTATATATATAAGTATAGTTGTAATTAGTAGGTGTTGTTAATTGTGTTAAGAACACCTTTTTGCACACATCAGAAGTATCGCGGGCCTGTAAGAAAAGTAATGATAAAAAATGTGCAAACTCTTAGTAATAAAAAGTTTCAACTATTATCAACAGACATATCAACAGGTTTTAAGTCTTCTGTTTGATGCGATTTGTCAGTTCCTGAATCTGATTATATACTTCCCGGCGCGTAGTTATCATTTTATTTACCTTGGAGTTCGCGTACATGACCGTCGTGTGGTCACGGCCGCCAAACTCTTCCCCTATCTTCGGGAGGCTCATGTCGGTCAACTCACGAGCCAAATACATGGCCAGCTGTCGCGGATAGACAACATCTTGTGAGCGTTTGTTTCCGGTAAGCTGCGTCTTTGATAAGTTGAAATATTTACAGACCTCCGATTGTATGGTGTGTATCGATATGGGCCGGCTCGCCCGGTTAGGAAAGATGTCTTTAAGAACAGTCTCAGCAAGCTCTCTGGTCAGAGTCTCCTTATTCAGGTTTGAAAAGGCGATAATGCGAATTAGCGCCCCCTCAAGTTCACGGATATTGGATTGTATGCGGGATGCGACAAACTCGAGGATATCTTTGTCCACAGAGAGGTGTTCTATCTGAGCCTTCTTGTCTAATATGGCTATTCTCGTCTCAAGGTCGGGAGGTTGTATGTCAGTGATAAGACCCCACTCAAAACGGGACCGCAGCCGATCCTCCAGGGTCGCGATATCTTTAGGCGGCCTGTCGCTGGAGAGGACGATCTGTTTATTGGCGCTATGTAGTGTATTAAACGTGTGAAAAAATTCCTCCTGCGTCGCCTCTTTATTCTCAAGGAATTGTATATCGTCGACGAGGAGTATGTCATTATCCCGGTAACGTTTCTGAAAACCGGAAATTTTATCTTTATCACGGATGGAATTTATGAAATCACTCGTAAATTTTTCGCAAGAGACATATTTTATTTTAAGTGACGGATGATGTTTTATCGCATAATATACGATAGCCTGGAGTAAATGGGTCTTGCCGAGCCCTACTCCGCCATAGATAAAGAGCGGATTATATGCTTTTGAGGGAGATTCCGCGACGGCGAGGGCAGCGGCGTGAGCGAACCGGTTGCTGCCGCCTATTACAAAAGAATCAAAGGTATATTTTTCGTTTAGATTTATCGGACGGCTTTTGTGCTCGGACGGCTTTTGCCTCTTTTCATCCTGTTGTTCCTGTGGTTGCTCGGCGCTTTCATCGACAACGACCTTAATAAACATCTCCTCGGCCAGGACCTGAAAAAGCGCGTCTTCTATCAGGCTGCTGTAGCGCGACTCGAGCCATTCTTTAGCAAAAGGACTTGGTGCGAAGATAACAATAGCGTCGCCATCTATTTGGGCAGGCTTCGTATTCTCAAACCAGGCATTGAATGTGGGCGGGTTGAGCTGGTTTTTTATTATTTTGAGTACTTCGTTCCAGATGAGATCGAGCTGGTTTTGCAAGAAAAAAGACACCCGCCTATTGATTGAGAATATCGTCCAGGTATTCTATCCCTAATAATGTAAGAACCCGTTTACCTTGTTCATCAGAGGAGATTAGAGATTTCTCTTCCAAGTATATCAAATCACGGTACGCGGTGCTAAGGCCTATGCCGAGTTCGCCGGCGATTTTAGACGGTCCGGTAGAGCCTATCTCCATCATCAAGAAGAGAACTTGTTTTTGGCGTTTATTTAGCTCTATTTCTGCCGGCACAGGGGCCTGCTCTCGGCTCTCGGCGGCCACCTTATCGGGAACGCTCAGAGTTATGACCGTTCCGGTATCGAGGTTGTCTTCCACTTCGATGGCCCCGCCGAGAAATGATATAGTCTCTCTAATAATGGGCAACCCGGAGCCGACTCCTTTTATATATTGTTTCATATCAGAGGTCGCTGTGGAAAAACCGGGTTCGCACGCCTTATCCTTGTTCTTTATTCCCGGGCCCTGGTCGGAGATGCGCACCGTGTTTCCATTGTTATAAATACTGATGACAATATCTCTAAAATAAGCGTGTATCAGGTTCTCAATCGCTTCTCGCAAGACCGTATAGGGAACATTTCCGCCAATTTCTTTGGAATATTGATAAGTCTTGGTAGCGAGAAGATTTATAAAGTCATCGTAATCTTTAGAATTTAATTCCACCACCCGCGGTGCGGCCATAAAGGAATCATAAATAGCAAGCCTGGCGATGTTGTTGAGCTGGGCAGATGGCTCTGTGCCGGCAGAACTGGCGTCGTCTAAAACTTTAGGCGGCTCAACCGCCGGCTCTTTGACCGCAGAACCATCGGCAGTCTCTAGATTATTAATGAAGCGTAGAAAATGGCTTTCCATATCCCATCCAATGTATATTCTTGATTTAAGTTATCCCCCGGGTTATTAACAATACATCAAAATCTCTAAAAACAAAAAGTCGCGACGTTATCGGGCTTTTCATTAAATATTCTATTGTTGATTGTACCAAAATGAAAAGCTTGCGAAATCGTTCTGACAATAAAAAAGCAGGCGAAAGAGTAAAGTTTTACACATAGATATCCACAGTTGTGGAAAAGTGTTGAAAAACATTCGAAATCATTTCATCGAATGGCTTGTAGAAAAAGAATAACCCATAAATTGGCTTTCCAAAAAGATAAGGAGTGGTTTGAATAGCCGGCTTCTGTGGAAAACCTTGTTTTCTTAAAAGCCGGTCCAAAACCGCCTCATTAATAGGGCTTCGTTTAATAAAAAATAACGACGGCCCTGCGTAAATGATTTTACCCTATCTGAGCACGCGTTTTAAAAGCACTAGAAATAGTAGGTGCCTAGAAGGGACAATAATTGCACCTTAAGACAAGCATAAGAACGTGCAAATAAAGGCGATAAAAAAAGTTATTAACATTATCCACAACAGACAGGCGAACGATTAAGGCAGGGACGCGCAGAACATTTGGATACCCGGGATAGTATTTATTGCCAGGTTTATGAAATACGCATCGGCGAGAATCATTATGACGCCGGTGGCTGCGCGGCCGCCCACAAACGACCATGACCGGTATAATCCTTGACATCAGCAGCTAGGGAGCAATATAATATAGCAGTTCTTTTTATAAAAAGGAGTTACCTTGAAGCGGACATATCAACCAAATAAAAGAAAAAGAAAAAAGACACACGGCTTTCGCATAAGGATGAGGACCAGAGCAGGCAGAAAGATCATAGCCAACCGCCGTAGAAAAAATAGGGCGAGGCTAACTGCCTAAGTGCACGTTATGCGCAGAGATACCCGGCTGACCACTGGCAAGGAATATGGAGAGGTATATTCACGCGGCAGGTCGGTCGCAAACCGAGAGCTGGCTTTGTATTTTTTGAAACAGGACTCTGACGTGACACGCGCCGGAATATCGATCTCCCGGAGAATCGGTTCGGCGGTCGTGAGAAATCGCATAAAGCGGTTGATAAAGGAGTCCTTCAGAAAAAATGAAGCAAGAATCACAGCGGGATATGATTTAGTTTTCATCGCAAGACATGCGGCAAAGGGAAAGTCTTTTCACGGAGTTGAAAAGGCTTTTATTGATGTTTTACGCAAAGCGGAGCTGCTGAAGGAAGAGACCAGATGAAGAGCGTCATGATAGGACTCATAAGACTCTATCAGAAGACCATATCCCCACTGTTTCCACCATCGTGCCGGTTCTACCCATCATGTTCCAGCTATGCGCTCCAGGCGATTCAAAAACATGGCGCGATAAAAGGCGGTTTGATGGCGACCGGAAGAATTTTAAGATGTCACCCTTTCTCTCCCGGGGGGCACGACCCAGTTAAATAAAGGGGGTTTTATATTTGATAGAGCTTTGGAATGGCTTAATAGACTTACTCAAAGACGTACTGCAATTCTTCTATATATACGTTAATGATTATGGGGTGGCCATAATTCTGCTGACCGTGGCGATTAGAGTCGTCATCCTGCCGCTCACCATAAAACAGACCAAGTCGATGTACGAGATGCAGCGGCTCCAGCCCAAACTCAAAGAGCTCCAGGAAAAATATAAAGACAACAAAGAGAAACTCCAGCAGGAGATGCTCAAATTTTACTCGGAGCACAAGGTCAACCCGTTTGGCGGCTGCTTCCCGCTCCTTCTGCAGATGCCTATCTTTTTCGCGCTCTTCCAGATGTTGATGAAGAACAAAGACCTCCTGGACGCGACATCGCTCGGCATATTCGGTCTCGGGACCAGGCCGAGTGCGGCGTTCGGCGAGGGAGTCATCGCGTTTTTGCCGTATCTTATACTGATCGTCTTGATGGCCCTCACCACGTATATCCCGCAAAAGATGATGGCGACCGACCCACAGCAGCAACGCATGGGCCTTATGCTTATGCCGCTAATGGTATTTTTCGCTTGGACTCTGCCGACGGGAGTCCTGTTATATTGGATAACCACAAATGTCTGGACGATAGCTCAGCAATACGTAACCCTGAAGCTGGCAAAACAAGCGGAGGTCGCTAATGGCAAGGGCAATTGAGACTGAAGGCAACTCAGTAGAAGAGGCAATCGAGGCGGCACTGGTCGAACTGGGAACGGACCGCGACAGTGTCGAAATAGAGGTTCTTGAAGAGGGGAGCAGGGGCTTTCTTGGGATTAGCTCGGCCAAAGCGCGCGTCCGTGTGAGCTTGGCGGAGAGCAGTGCACAACCTGCGACGACCTTTGTCACCGTGCTCATCGACAAACTGGGGGCGAGCGGCGACGTGGACGTATCCGAAGACAGTGAGACCATCAACATAAACATCACGGGCCCCAATGCCGGGCTTCTCATAGGTAAGAGAGGGGAGACTCTCGCCGCGATTCAGACGATAACCGGTGTCGTCTTGCGCAAGAACCACATCAAGAAGAAGCTCGTGCTCGATGTCGAGGATTACCGGAAGCGCCGCGCGGAGAGTCTCACGGAGATTGCGATAAGTGCGGCCCAGAAGGCTCTAAGTATCGGAAGGCCGGTAGTGCTGCAGCCCATGAATTCATTTGAAAGACGACTGGTCCACCTGGCATTGCAAGATAACGACGAGGTGATTACAATAAGCGAAGGAGAAGAACCGAGTCGGCAAGTAAGGGTCGCGCCGAGATAGCCGCCCCCAAAACAAAATCTTAGACACCCGGCGTCTCATGAGCCGGGTGTTTTTGTTTCTCCTCGGTGAGCTGCTTGTTTATTAATAATATACTATTGTATATATTTAATGAACGAGCAGGAAAGACGGTATATGTGAGGACTTATGTCAATTATTGTTAACGACACGATAGCGGCGATAGCTACGGCTGCGGGTCAAGGCGGAATTGGAATAATCCGGCTGAGCGGACCGGCGGCTATCGATATCGCGGACAAAATATTCAAGGGAAACAAAGGAGCGAGGCTCGCCGGGCGTAAAAGCCACAGCTTTTTGTTGGGAACCGTATGTGACCCCGCCGACGGCACCGACGTAGACGAGGTGCTTGTCGCGGTGATGCGCGCTCCCGGCACCTATACCCGCGAGGACGTCGTGGAAATAAATTGTCACGGCGGCGTAGTGGCCCTACAAAAGACACTTAACTTGGTGTGTGCCGCAGGGGCGCGCCCGGCGGCGCCCGGCGAGTTTACTATGCGCGCCTTTTTAAACGGCCGCCTTGATTTGGCGCAGGCCGAAGCGGTCATCGATATCATAAACTCGCAGACCGAGGCGCAACTCAAGGTTGCGGTAGCCCAACTCGAAGGAGGGCTGTCGCAGAAGATAAGGCGCATATCGGATGTGCTCATCGCGGCCCTGGCCCAGCTTGAGGCGGCGGTCGATTTTTCGGATGAAGACATCGAGGTCCTTCCGGTAGACGACCTCAGCCACATGCTCCGAGAGGCGAACGCGGAGCTAAAGGCCTTGGGGGAGACATCTAACAGGGGAAGAATTCTAAGAGAGGGCATTGATACGGCCATCGTGGGGCTTCCCAATGTCGGAAAATCGAGCCTGTTAAACGCGCTTCTTGGTGAAGAACGCGCTATCGTGACGGCGGTGCCGGGAACGACGCGCGATGTCATCGAGGAGGCAATAAGCGTAAAAGGGGTTCCCTTGCGGATAAAGGACACCGCAGGTATACGCCATTCGGTCGACGAGGTGGAGATAATCGGGGTGGAATTGTCGCGCAAGACCATTAAGACGGCGACGCTGGTCTTGTGCGTCATAGATGGCAGCCGGCCCATAAGCGCCGAGGACATAGCGCTGGTCGAGGAGATTAAGAGCGAACCGGCCGTTCTCGTGGTTAACAAGGCCGACCTCCCTGAGGATAAATCGGTTGCGGGGCTGGAGCTTCCGCAAAACTTTAAAGCGCAGGTGCGGGTCTCGGCTCTAACCGGGGCCGGCATCGAGGAACTCGAGACTAGCATAGAGAAGTTGTTTTTTGCGGGTGACATTGATATGTCGGACCGGACGCTGATAACGAACGCACGTCACACGCAGCTCATCGAGCGTGCCGTCGACGCCACGCGAGAAGCGTTCGAGTTGCTGGAGGCGTCTATGCCGGAGGAGGTAGTCTCGACGGTTCTCAAGGATGTCCTAAGCGACCTCGGCGAGATCACCGGGGAAACGGTATCCGAAGACATCCTCGGGCGGATATTCAGCCAGTTTTGTATAGGAAAATAAGGGCGCACGCCAAAATGTCTTGGAACAAGAGAGATTGGCGCCTTCACGTGCAACAAAAGGATGAGAGTTTTTGGGGACGGAATTGTTTGATGTGATAGTCGTAGGCGCGGGGCATGCCGGGTGTGAGGCCGCCAGAGCGGCGGCTCGCATGGGATGCCGAACGCTACTGGTGACCATAAGCTTGGATGCGGTTGCGCTGCTGCCGTGCAATACCTCGTTCGGCGGTCCGGGGCGCGGACAGCTGGTCCGCGAAATCGACGCGCTCGGTGGAGAGACGGCGCGGATGATCGACGCCCATACCATCCACTCACGCTGGTCGAACACAGGGAAGGGCCCCGCGGTGCAGGCGCCGTTTGCCCTGGTCGACCGACGTCGATACCAGCTCGGGATGACATACCTGCTTGAGCACACCGAAGGCCTGTATGTGCGCCAAGCGCATATCGAAAGCATAGTTAAAGAGGCCGACCGCATCGTCGTCAAGTCGCTCTTCGGTGAGGAATTCGAGGGCAAGACGGCCATCGTCACCACCGGCACATTTCTCGGAGGCCAGGTTGCCTACGGCGAAGTCCGCGAAGATGCGGGCCGCTACAGCGAACTCAGCGCGGCCGAACTCTCTACCAGCCTCTCAGCGCTCGGTTTTCGCATGGGACGCTTTAAAACCGGGACTTCGCCCCGCGTTTCAGCCGAGAGCGTTGCTTTGGACGAGCTTACCGCGCAACTGCCCGACACTCAACCGGAGCCTTTTTCGTTTTGGATCGACGACTATTCACCAGCTTCGTTATCGTGCTATCGAACCCAAACCGGCGAGCAGACGCGGCTGGTTCTGGCGTCGCGAATCAAAGAATCCCCGCTGTATTCGGGCGCGATACACGCGGGCGGCGCGCGGTACTGCCCGTCGATAGAAGATAAGTTCGTAAGATTTCCTGAGCGCGAGCACCACCCCATATTTCTACAGCCCGACAGCATCGACCAGGCCGAGCTTTACGTTCAGGGCCTGTCGACAAGCCTGTCGCTCGAGGCCCAAGAGGAACTCGTAAGCTCTATCGCCGGACTCGAGAACGCCCGCATCATGCGCCCGGGCTATGCGGTGGCTTATGACTTCATCTATCCGGACCAGCTCTATCCGACATTGGAGACCA
>Ga0154469_1065_pt4 | contig 14000 bp, 12 predicted proteins | sample RifGroC2_FD_115948 | JGI IMG/M metagenome (GOLD analysis project Ga0154469, IMG submission 115948) | Candidatus Aquicultor primus GWC2_53_9
GCGCGGCATGGCGCCGGGCGAGTTCCAGCTACCCGGAGGAATCGTTATCGGTGACGATGACATCATATACGTCGCCGACAGCTTGAACTACCGTGTGCAGGCATTGAGTAAAGAGGGCGAGCCGCTCTGGCAATACGGGCAACCCCTCCCCCCCGATAAGGCCATCACCTATCAAGGGAAAGACAGGAAGTTCGGTCTGCCGGCGAGCATAACGCTAGACGATAACGGGCACCTCTACGTCGTCGACGGCCTCAGCAGTGAAATCGCGCTCCTGAATACGAAGGGTGAGCGTCTCGATACCATCGGCGATATCGGCCATGACGACGGCTTCTTCTACTACCCCGCCGGCGTCGCATACGCCGGTTCAGGGAAACTCGTCCTGGCGGACAAGTATAACGACCGCGTCCAGGTCTTCCAGGTGCCTATAGCGACGTCGCCATCGGTCCGGGTCTTCGCTTGGGCGCCATACCTGCTCGTGCTCTTGATACCGTTGCTACTCTGGCTGCTTACACGCTCGCGCTTACAGGTCATCGCGTCCGAGGATTTCCTCCAGAGAGCGATTGCGGGCGACAGCGGGCAAGGTCTGGCAAGCGCGTTTAAGAGACTTGTCGTTCCGCCACAGACCGTCGAGCGAATGCACGACGTGATACCACAGGCATTGCGTTTGAATGAGCGAGCAATCAGTGAGCGTGAGCTGCAGGCACTTCCGATGCTCTCCGAGCTAACGGGCGAACAAGCGTCCGGGCTGGCGCTCGCACATAGCATCAAGGGTAAACGGCTTCTACTGACCGAGTCGCCTGTACTCAGAAAAGCCGCCGGCGAGTTAGGCATCGCGACTATGAACTATGCCGAGTTTTCGACAGCATACGGGACGAGGTAGGAGGATGTCTACGAAACGAACAGCGTCCTTGCTCATATCTATCATAATGCTTCTTCTTGTAGGCGGCACATTCGGCTGCACGGGTTCATCGGACGTTCCGCCACCAAAAATCGCCCTACCCGATAAGACGAGGAGCATATCGGTCTTTTACGCGACCGGAAACACCCTGGTTGAAGAGCGCCATATTGTCGCCGACGACAAAGAGGTCATTCGGACGACCCTCAACGAATTGCTCGCTGCTCGACCGAAAGATAATGCCAACATAGCGATTGTGCAGCCTGAGTGCGAGATACTCGCCGTCAAAGTGAACAGCAAAGGGATGGCAACCATCGATTTTAGCCGCGAAGTGCTCGATTTCGAAGCCACGAAAAAAGAAAAGGTGCTGGCGTATGCCGCGATTATCGAGACGCTCAAGCAGTTTGAGAATATAAAATCCGTTAAATTCATGGTCGAGGGGCGAGATAACGGTTCTGTTGCGGGCAATGATATACATGAGTTCTGGGGAGACGTATCGCTTATCGGTCAACCCTGGGCGATCGAGCGCAAACAAGCACCGGTCACCCAATCGTAAGGATATGTTTCGAACCGACTTGAAATAGTAGTTTATGTAATATATAATAGTTTTAACTACAATGTATCGCTAATTCTGTTCCATAAAGCACATACCGCAATTGTGCGCCGGGAACAGCTAGCTATCGAAAACTTGCTCCGGTGTTTGAGAATTTAACAGAAATGTTGGGACACTCACTCAACAACCGATGCTTTAACCGTAAGACTCTTCGCAGCCGGCATCACAGCTCATTTCCCAAGCATTGATAACCGCATATGTTTGCGCGGACTCTTTAAACTTAGTCCTAAAGAAAGGAGGTGAATATTATGAGAAAAGCGATTCTATTCGCGTTCGCCATGCTATTCGTGTTTGCGATGGCCGGAACCGCCCTCGCCGTTGACCCGGTCACCTTTGACACGGACACCGGTTCGTCTATGTGGACGTACCAGGACAGGGTCGATACTGCTGCCAAGACCGAGGGTTCATACAAGGCGTTTGATGACCAGACGACCAAGATGTACAGCAACCCACACGGCGGTTACGATACCACGACCAATAAGTGCAAGGTGTGCCATGCGGTCCACCGCGCGGAAGGTGCCTACTTCATGTTGCGGGCCGATACGCAGGATGATGCCTGTGATTACTGCCACATCGGAGGATCCGCACACTCGACAAACGTGGTCTACGACCTCAACGCGGCCGGGAAATCGACACCGAACGGCCACACGATTGGCGCGAGCGCAACAATTCCTGACAGCTCAGTAAAGCAATGGACAGAGCCGGTTACGCTATCCACGACCGATGCAGACGGCCTCACCGTCAGCGAGACAATCGAAGTCCGGCGCTACAGCGAAGACCGGAACAAGATGTTCCGCTTCGCACGCCACCACGGCCAGAGTGCAGCGGGAGACGGCAGAAGCGGTTACCTACGAATCGGTCCACTCGCACTCCGCTGTATGAACTGCCACCAGCCCCATAACGCCGTCAATATGGTATGGCGCCCAACCGCGCTGGAGACAGGGACACAGCTAGCAGGCGGCTACAAGCTGCTGCGCTCGATGCCATCAGCGTCGATAGAAGGAACAGCGAGTATTTCTGGTACCCTGATCAACTACGATACCGGTATGCAGACCTATAAAGCCTACACCGAGTTCGGAGACGCGGCGCTCGGCCAGGTCTATGTCAACACCGGTAACGCCGTAAAGGTCCCGGAGACCACGATGACGGCGGCTAACACCGGTCCCGGACACACCATCTACACGGAATATGACGGTGTTGAACCTGCTCATCAGCATGGCCCGGATCGCGATCCGCAGACCGTTAATCAGTACGCCCTATCGCCATGGTGCGCCGACTGCCACAACCTCAATATAGGTTACTGGAAGCACCTGGCAACCGAGGAGCTCGGCTTCAAGAGCCACTCCGACAGGACGCACCCGGCGCCTTATACCGGCGCTTATAACGGCCCAGCTCAGTGCTATAGCTGTCACAGGAACGACTTGCCAACTGTGCCCACAACATCATACTATGATGGCAGCGCCAGCAGAACAGCTTGCGAACGTTGCCACTTTGGTACCGGGTCCTACAAAGCAGTAAACGACAATATCGACGGAGCCGGAACAAAGTCCGACTTCCCGCATAGCGGTCAGGGCAACACGATCAAGTTGCTCGGTCCATGGCAGACCCAGGCTGACCCGGCGAAAACCAGTAACATCTGGATGGATACGGTCGGCACAGCTGCCAACGTCACGGAAGACAACCTTGATAGCGTGTGCTTAAGATGCCACGTTGGTGTCGGAACGAACCACTAAGGGTTGTTTCTTAACACAAAAGGAGGGGCCAGGTCACTACTGGCCCTTCCTCTTTATGTACGCGTTTATATGATAATAGATAGAATGCATGCCGATGTACCGGGTAACGATATGATACAAGAGAGACAGGCCGATCAAAACGAAAACTATATAGTGCCGGAGAGGCGCGTTTTCCGCGTCCTTCTTCTGCTTGCCGTCGTCTCCTCGCTGCTCCTGGTCGCAATCATCGCGCTTGAGTCCTCGGGAACCTTCCGGGTCGAGGGCCGGATTGAAAAGCCGCGGACGGCGGTAGACGTGACTACGCCTCGCGAGGTTGTCGAACCGCCGGTCGCACCCATCACCCTGCTGCCCGAATCGATCCTGCAGTATGCGACACGGGGCCGGCAGACGACGCCGGGTTCCGAGTTCCCTGCCGCGGAAGCGATTTACGAGATATTGGACGCGAATATCGCACTCGCGACACCGGTCAACTCATATGCCAAGGTCATCTACTTCCCGTCCGCGAAGGAAGCCGATGACTACGTCGCCGAGGCGCTCAAAGAGAGATTTCCCAAGAAGAACGAGGACATGCTGATAGGCTCGACGGTCGTAAAGACCGGGTACGATAACAGCGAGGGCAGCTATTTTATCGGCTGGAGCCGGGAGGATTTCGCGATTACTATCAAGACATCTTTCTTGGACCACATCCCGGTCGACAAGCGCGACACCCTGCAGAAGCACGCGACGCCTCTCGCTAAAGCGATCATCAACGAAGCCAAGGTGGAGAAATAGATGGATTCACCGGTCAGACCGGACAGAACCGAACAACTCGACCGCACGCTGCAGAGGATCTATTACGGGATACTCAGCCTTATCCTCGGTTTCTTTGTATACTTCAATATAGTCGCCGCACTAGGCACGATTCCCGCCGTATGCGGCATTTGCCACGCACCTGCGCATACGGCTTTAGAGCAATCGAAACACAGCGACGTCGGATGCACATCGTGCCACGCGGGCAATGAGCCCTTCGGCATCGTTTCGCAACGCTTGGCGCTGGCCAGAATGATTCCGGCCAAACTCAGCGGTTTCTACCGCAAACCTGTGACCACACTCGTTCCTGCAAAAAACTGCCTGGGTTGCCACGAGCCCATCGAATCAAAGGTCATCGAAAGCAAGGGATTGCGCGTCAGCCACAAAGAGATTATTTCGGCTGGATACGCGTGCGGCGACTGCCACAGCACGGTAGCTCACGGCAAGAACGCCGTGCGACAGAACTTCGCCGAGGTCGGTAAGTGCCTTACCTGCCATAACGATACCACAGCATCAAGCGAATGCGCTTCTTGCCACGTCAACGATGCCAAGCGCGACCCGTCGTCTCGCGTTCTGGGCGCTTGGCAGATATCGCATGGTGAGAATTGGCGCCAGACGCATGGCATGGACAATTTGCAAACCTGCCAAGCGTGTCATAGCAAACTCTATTGCAGCACCTGCCATAAGACCGAGCTGCCGCACGCGAACTCCTGGATCGTGTCGCACGGCAAAGAGGTAAAGAGCTCGAATGAGGCCGCGGCAGGCTGCACGCAGTGTCATAGCGAATCATTGTGCAAAAACTGTCATTCCCTCGAGATGCCGCACCCGCAGAGCTTTCTGGCGCGGCATAGCTCCCTTGTAAAAAAGGATGGGGATAAAAACTGCTACCAGTGCCACTTGAAAGAGTCGTGCACCAGGTGCCATAAATACCATGCCCACCCGGGCATACCCGAGGATAAACTGAAGCTCTTACACAAGGAGGCCGGTCTTGATTGACAATATCGACCTCTCGCAGCGCATAAATACTATCCTGGACGATATTAGATACGTCTTCAGTAATCCCACATACGATACGAATCTCACGGTGCTCGTCGCAGTGATGCTCTTGGTCGTGCTGGCACTGCTCTTCGCGCTCGGCTATCTCGCGTATTCGTTCGCGACGCGCAAACGGCTGCGCTTGCGCCTCGAAGTACCGGTGAGCGAGAGCCCGTATGCCGCCTGGGGACAGCGTCTGTTCATCGTCGTCGCCGTCGCTCTCACCGTCGTCGCTTTGAGTTCATATACGGCCGGGCCGAGTTTTTGCGCCAATTGCCATGCGAAGAGCACAGCGGTAAAAGCGCTGCAAGCCTCGGCGCATAAGGATATAGACTGTCTAGAATGCCATCAGAGCGCCGGCATTAGCGGAGTGCTGTTGCAGAAAATCGATTATTCGAGGTGGCTATGGGTTTACGCGACAACGAACAAGGTCGAACCTGCGACCGCCCCCATCGCTGACGGCGCTTGCCTGCGCTGCCACAGCGACGTTCGCTCAAAAACGGTAAGCCGCTACTCGATAAAAATGCGCCACAGCGATGTTATTCAAAACGGCGCGCGCTGCGTCGACTGCCATAATTCGGTCGCGCACCCCGGAGCGGTTAAGCCTGTGCGCGAACCGTCGATGAGTAACTGCATTAGATGCCATGACGCCAAAAAAGCCTCCGCCGAGTGTGCAACCTGCCATGAGGAGGATGTCGGCACCACGATTCGCGAGCCAAAACGCGACCGGATCAAAGCGGGCATCTTCGTCAATTGGGACTTCTGCTATCGCTGCCACGAACAAAAACCCTGCACGCAGTGTCATGGGGTACAGATGCCACATCCGCCGGACTGGGTCGCCAAAGCTAAACATGCCCGTCCAGCGTTCACCAACCGCAAAGTCTGCTGGCGTTGTCATGATATACCGTCTGCCCCACTACAACCGGCCATGCTTCAAGCCTGCTCATGTCACGGAAGTATGGAATACCACGGTACTCAGGAATTCTGGCGGACGAACCATGGCCCTATCGCGCTCGGCAGAGAGCCCGGTGATGGTGAAAACGACTACTGCTACGACTGCCACAGCGTGAAGCTGTGCGATTACTGCCATCGTGAAGGCCGATATAAAGCTCGAACCGGGCCGGCGCTCGACATTGAATAACGGGTTTTTGATTAATGTCGGTGGTCGCGAATGGGTGTGAGCGGGTTAGAGTGTCGCCTCGCCTGCGCCGATAAGCGCTTGTATCTTCCAGCGATTGCCTTCTTTTACGACATTTATGTAAATCTCAGACGCCGCGTCTTTCGAAGGATTTACAACTTCGCTCGTCGATGTAGATATAAAATACGATTTATCGACAAACGTATATTTAACGGTAGCCGCGTTTTTAGTGAGCTCAACAACCTCGAACAACTGGTTTTCGTGTCTACGGACCTTGTCCGTCCCCTTCTGGTGAAGTTTTTCTATCTGGGCTAAATAGGAAGCGGAAAGTTTCTTCGTAAACGCCTTCGAATAGCCGGAAGAGTCACCCTTGAGCCAAATGGCGACACCTTCCGCTGTCTCGTTGAGTATCGCTCTCCTCACTTTGCCCCGCTCCAGCGGGTCGAGTCCATCGCTCGACGATGCGTCACTATTGACATTCTTGATATCGACTTCGATACCGCCCGAGCTACAACCTTGGACAAGAAAGAGTACGACTAGCGATGTTGCGATGAAGAACGTCATTGGTCTTAGCAAACCTCTCACCTCTTCGCAAAAGCCGCTTCCACGACCGCACTCTCGAGACTGATACTCTCAGAAATCGTGCCGCCGTTGATATCGTACGACTTGATCTCGTTCGGCCCGATATCCTTTACCGACACGGTTAATTCTTTTAAGAGTTTGCCCTGCTTGTTGCGGACTTTGACCGCGAGCTTTACATACGAGCACGACTGCTTGCTCATGTTCTTTACCGACCCATATATCCGCGTGACCTCATAGTCATCGAAATAGAAGTTTGGTTCCTGCACTAGGAGTCTTTCGAATATCTCTTTCTGGTCTTTGACTACCCGGCTCGGGCTTGTCGGCGAACTCTTTGATTGACCGGCAAAAGCCACCCACCCCACACCGGCAATAACCGCTATAACTGCGAGCGCTAGGAGCCTCTTGAAAAAACCCATACTTTTCACCATGCCTAATAAATAAAACTATATTTTATTTGTAGCACAGACTACAAACTTTTACAATCTCTTCCGCTATCTTAGACTTAGATAAAGAGCCACCGCCTTGCAGGTTAACACGGCCGTGGCCGGGCCATGGCAGGGGCCTCTAACATCTTTCCATATAACCGGACGCTTCGAATGCTACAATAACATGCTTTAAATATGCTAAGATAAGCCCAGTTATCTTGAAAAGAGGTAGTACCTATTTCAACGACTCTCGCGCACGATTCAAAACGCTTATGGGGTTTTAATTACAGCGAGCTTCTAATCATCGGCTTTGTCGCTCTCTATCCGTTGCTCGCAAATCCTTTCGCATCGCCGGTCTTTGGGCTTCCCAAGCTTACTTTTCTTAAGCTGACAGCTATAGCCATCGCGACGACATGGCTGGCCCGATCAGTGCGCAAAGGATACTTTGAACTGCCAAAGTCAAGCTTGACCCTCCCCATCTTAGCTTTTTTCTCAATTGCTGTTCTCTCCGGCATCCAATCGGTTCATCCTCTTACCTCGCTCAACGGACAATACGGTCGCTGGGAAGGCCTGTCGACTACCGCGACCTATTTGATTCTCTTTGCGGCCGCCTATGGTATCGCAAAAGACAGGACTAAGCACCGGCCGGTCACATTAGCAATTATAGGTTCAGCGGTTGTGGTCTCGCTCACAGCGCTCGTCGAATACTTTTGGACCAACCCATATCTGTTGTTCGCGAACGTCTACTGCGCCGCCGGATTCGGCGAGCCTAACCGGTTCGAGGGCGCGCGCAGCATGGCCTCATTCGGAAACGCGACGTTTCTCGCCGCTTATCTAGGAATGGTGCTGCCGTTTATCGTATCGAGCTTGTTCGCAAGCGAGAGGCGCACCGCTCCCAAGCCACTCCTTTACGCGGCCCTGTTCCTGGTGGCGACCTCCCTTATGTTTACGTTCGGCAGGGGCGCGTGGCTCGGCGCGGCCGCCGGAATCGCACTGACCGGTGCCTTGCAGTGGAAACAGCTGTGGGCTAGCCGGCGCATCATCGCGATTGCGCTCTTCGTGGTCATAGCCGGCGTCGCCATCGTACAATTTAGCGCCGGCTCATATACGGTTAGCGGCCGGCTTGCCTCGATCCTCTCCATCGAAGGAAGCACCCTGACGCGTGTTCAGATGTGGGAGTCTTCGCTGCCTCTCGTCGCGGAGAGACCATTTCTCGGAGCGGGCCCCGATACCTTCAAATATGTCTTTGGGAAATACAAACCCGAGGGTTGGGTCGAGCACATGTCCGACCCCCTCGTGGACAAGGCGCACAACGAACTCTTGCAATCAGCGGTGACGACCGGACTTGCCGGGCTCGCGGCTTACCTGTGGGTACTCGTCGCATTTGCGTGGGCCGGTATCGTCCGGATACGCAAGCTTGAAGAAGACAGCGGCGCGTGGCTGGCGGCCGGGGCTATGGGGGCTGCGCTCAGCTTCGCTATTCACCTCCAGTTCAATTTCAGCCACTTCTCGGTCTCCCCCTTCTTCTGGATAGCCGCCGGTCTGGCTGCGGGCGTCTTTGAGGCAAACGCCCCGCGCAAAGCATTCATGCTGAATATCTCAGCTCCCGCGCAAGCCGCAGCCCTGAGCCTCCTAGCGATAGTAGGCCTGAGTCTGGCAATCCTAAGCACCTCTCCGCTTATTGCGGATGTCCAATTCGCCAAAGGGCGCGAACTTCAGGCCGAACATAAGCCGGCGGAGGCGCTGGCGCGATTCGAATCCGCTATCGATATCAACCACTTTGAGCCTACTTATCATCTCTCGCTCGGCGAAACGCTGCTCCAGCTCGGAACCGGCAAAAATGACGACCGCTACATAACCCAAGGATTAGCCGCGTTTGAACAGGCTCGCAGGCTCAACCCTTCGGACGAGCAGGTATATTTCCGGGCCGGGGCCGCCTTGCTGGAAGCAGGTCGAAACGGCAGACATCCATTGCTGCGCCAAGTGATAGCCCAGCACGAACGGGGGCTTGCGCTTAACCCGGTCATGGTCGATGCCTACATCGATATCGGCGTCGCACACGCTTACTTGAACGAGGTCGATGAGGCGATAGGTGCCTGGCAAGACGCCCTTCAAATCGCGCCCGCTAGCGACCGGGCTTATTTCAACCTCGGTTGGGCTTATGAGCAAAAAGGCGACACAGGCCGGGCAAAAGAGGCCTATCTCAAAGCCTACCAGTCAAATTCGAAGATGACCGAAGCGAAAGATGCGTATGACCGCTTGTAAAATCTGCAATTTTACTTTAATCTTTTCATTGAGGCTCATTGTATGACAATAACTAAAGACCCTGAAAACTCCGAATTTTTTAGAGACGGCATCGACGAAGAAACCGACCTACAAAAGCAACCAGGACAAAAGATAAGTATCTGGCTTGCAGGCTCCATAATTTTCTTCCTGCTGTTAGTTTTTGTTATCTCCGCATTAATAGTCCAGAGGGTATATTTTCAACCACCGGTCGTTCGAACGGCCGTCGAACGAGAGCTTCTCAAACACAAGACGGCAATTAAGAATAATCCCAACAACGCCGAGGCCTATGTCGGTCTTGCCGGCGTCTATCTCGAAGTGGAACAGCCCGACAAAGCCATCAAAGAGCTGGAAAAAGCGATAAGGCTCGAGCCGCGCTCCTGGAATGCGCGGTTTGAGCTCGGTATGGCGTACGAGGCACTGGGCAAGCCCGAAGAGGCCTCGAGCCAGTTTTGGAAGGCCGCCGCCATCGACCCCAACAACGAATACTCCTTCTATCAACTCGGCAGGCTTTACCACAAGAAACGCGATTACGGGCAGGCTATACAAGCATATAAGAAAACGCTCAAAGTCAACGCTACCTTAGCCGATGTCCACTATTACCTTGGACAATGTTATGAGAAAACGAACAAAAGGTCGCTCGCAAAACAGGAGTACGAAGAAGCCCTGAAATACGTAGACAGCTATCCCGAAGCTGAAAAAGCTTTGAAGCTGCTGGAATAGATAGGCCGAGGAGTTATGCAAAGAATAAGTCTTAAAAGTTTTCTGGTAACACTACTTGTAATACTGATGATAATGGCGGCTTTGCTGCTCTATCTCTACTATATTCTCTCGCGTCCGCTAGGCGCGACTGCCGTCGATACCAAACAGATGAAACACGTCTTCAGCATCTACGGCTACGGTACTAAGACCGATGAGATGCTGTCCCGCCCGACCGATGTCGCTTTCGACGACGAGGGCAACATCTATATCGCCGACGCCGGCCACGCGCGGGTCCTCGTCTTCCGCTCGTCCGGTCAATATCTACGAAAAGTCGGCAAAAAAGGTTTCGGCAAGGGCGAGCTGATGGAGCCGACCGGCGTCACCACGTCGAAAGACGGGCGCATATATGTCGCCGACAAAGCGCTCAGCAAAGTCGTCATCTATGACGGAAAAGGTAAATTCCAGAGCGAGTTCAAGGTCATGGTGCCATTTAAACCGCATGTTGAAAACGGCAAGCTATACCTTACTACCTACGGGCACATCATGATCTTCGACCTCAAAGGGCGTCTCCTTACAGAGTGGGGCAAACGCGGCCGCAAAGAGGGAGAATTCGATTGTCCGACCGGTATCGCAGTAGACAAAAGCGGTAAAGTATACGTATCCGATACCCTCAATCTCAGAATCCAGGCATTCTCAAGAAGTGGCGAGTTGCTGTGGGTAAAAGGCAAGCCTGCCGAGGACATCAAGGCGGCCGACCGTGCCTTCGGTCTTCCCGGCGGCATGGCGATGGACGAGAAGAACCTGCTCTATCTCATCGATGCCTTCGATAATTCAATCAAAGTCATCGATGCAAAAGGCAAGCAGCTGGCCACGCTAGGCAAGAAAGGTGTCAAAGAAGGCGAGTTCAACCAGCCCTCGAGCATAGCTTACGACCAGAACGGCATCTTCGCGATTGCGGATAAATTCAACGACCGGGTTCAGGTCGTCAAAATAACCATTGAATAGGGCTGCGCTTCACGGCTCGCGCGGTTCTGGCATGAATTACCATAAAGACCTTGAGCCGATACAAGCTTTATGTTAGTATTGTTATAGCTAATCACTACGTAAACTCTCAAGCATTCGGTTTTAATGTAAGCAAGTTTCAACAACGGGTTTTATATGAGGTTTTGTAAAAAGAGTTTAGTCCTCGTAGCCTTAGTTCTCAGCCTTATCGCAGCAACAGCATCTATAGCCGCAGCCGAAGGTTTTAACGACCCACAACAATACACAGCAACCAGCACGCCATCGGGTCCGCACGGGGGCTATGTTTCAACTTCAAATAAATGCAAGGAATGTCATGCGGTTCACCTCGCGACAGGCTCTTACATGCTGACGAGAGCTAATACGAGAGCCGAGACATGTAATTTCTGCCATGGCGTCGCGGGTGCGGGCATCGGTACTAAGGTAGCGCTAAACGAAGAAGGCCACGGCCTCTCCGCAACTCAGAAAAACGAGGAAAACCTAATAGCCCCGGACGATACGGTCGACCCTTATACGATTCAGACCAGCAACTGGGGCTGTGTCGAATGTCATTCACCGCATGACAACAAGACAGTTAAACTCGCCGGCAACACGACTACCAAGCTCCTCAAACAAGATCCGAACCAGGGCAAGACTTATCTGTACTACAACACCTCCCTCATTAACACGTCGACCAAAGAGACGACACAAACTTTGTCACACTGGTGTTCAACATGCCACAACGCAGACTTTGGGCTCCATACCGATCCTAAACAGGTGCTGATGTCCGGGACCACGCAAACGGCTTACGGCCATGCCGTCTCCGGCTCCGGCTATACGACGGATACCGCCGGTTGGGCCATCGTCGATCCGCTGGATGGCATCAACAACGGCCCGACATGCAGGCAATGTCATACCGCGACCGGAATCGGCGGCAAGTTCCCGCATTCGTCCGAGAGCACATCGACCGGGGGTTCCGCGGTAAGCACTCCGGACATGCTGAAATCGGGCAGCAAGGCGACCGAGTTAGACGGTATCTGCAACGGCTGCCACAACACCAGCTCGCTCCAATAGGCATCCGGGCCATCTTCCCCCGACTTATTATTTGATTGCTACCCCTACCAGCACTTATTAATATGGGCAAACTTGCTTATGTTTACAGTTTTTGCGATAATATGTAGTAATGAAATCCGCAAGATAAAGGGGTCTTTGGCGGTGATTTTTTGCCGAATAACTTAGTCCACGCACAATTTCTTACCTTCAAAAACTATTTGTCGCAGCAATTTTATATCTCGGAAAGCCGGCTACGATTTTACTATCGTCTGGCTTTTAGTAATGACTACAGGAGGTCACAATAAATGCCGGCTACTAACGCATCACAGAACTCTAGTCGCAAGTACCTGCTTATCGCGGCGGCCCTGGTGGTAATAATAGCCATTGGCGCATACGCGATTATCAGCGACAACAACAAGAATGGGACCGAACAAGCCAAGGTCTCAAAAGAAGACGCCTTGAAGGCACGCGAAAAAGGTCTCGACTTCTATAAGAAGGGAGACTGGGACGGCGCGCTCGGTGAGTTCAAGAAAGCGGTTGCGGGAGATCCGAAAGACTCCTACGCGCTGACACAACTCGCCTACTCTTACGAACGAAAAGGACAGCTCGACGAGGCCTTCAAGCAGTACGAGGCCTTGCTTAAGCTCAACGCTGAGTCCGCCGATGCTCACTATAATATGGGCAGGATTCTGGTGCAAAAGAAGGAGCTTGACAAAGCAATAGCTGAATTTGAAACGGCGGCAAAGATGAACCCTAATTTCACGGCGACTCGCGTGGATTTGGCCCGAGCTTACGTGGAAAAGAAGGAGTTTGACAAAGCTCTGACTACATATGGTGAGCTAGAGAAAATCATAAGTAAGGACGACTACTTTCTCTCTCGCATCTATAGCGCTAAGGGTAACATCTTCAAACAAAAAGGCCAGCGCTCAAATGCAATCGCGAGTTTTGAGAAAGCCCTCGAACTGGACAGCAACAACACAGACGCTCAAACCGGTCTGGATGGTCTAAAATAGGGCTTGCGATTGGACCAAGCCCGTCATGGAAAGATTCAGAGTGCAAGAAGCAAGTTTGATTTTCTAGGGTTTTGAAGCAGTAGCCGTATCTTAGTGGATCTAATAGTTGCACATGAGACTTGTAGGACAAAAGCTTCTTTTGCACCCACGCGTCATTGGGTGGTATGTCACTTTTTTTTAAGCCTCAAAGCACATATTCTCATATACGGTTAAGCAAATCAGCCCTCTTCGTGGGCATAATATTTCTGTTGTTTCTCTTCTCTTCCATGACAAGCGCTTACGCCTCGGAAGAGACATTGACCGCAAGCCACCTCCCCCCGAATAACTCATCATTCTCGCAAGGTTCTACTAATGTCGTCGGAGATGTTCTCTATCTTTATGCTCCACCGGGTGATGGCATTACTGTCTCAGATATCGTAGTTCGACAATCCGGCTCGGCGGCGGACTCCGATATAAGCTTATTGAAGCTTATTCGAGATATCAACGGCAACGGTGCCTACGATCTCGGTCTCGATGAGATCCTCGCGTCTACTACGACCGCCGGCGGCATCGCCTCTTTTCCCGGCCTGAACCTGCTGGTATCGCCGGATACAACCGAAACGGTTCTTATAGCTTTCGATATATCGGCTAGCGCCTCGACTAGCGCTTCCATACAGAGCAATATAATATATGCCGGCGGCGATATACTCACAATAGCACCTGACACCGTGGCTGATTTCGGCACGCTTGACGGCGCAACA
>Ga0154469_1071_pt2 | contig 13754 bp, 16 predicted proteins | sample RifGroC2_FD_115948 | JGI IMG/M metagenome (GOLD analysis project Ga0154469, IMG submission 115948) | Candidatus Aquicultor primus GWC2_53_9
GCAATATATTTGGCCTCAGCGCCACAGAACGGACAATGGCTCGGGATACTGCTTCCCAAATACGGGTCGCCGCATATGCGACACTTGTAGACTTCCACAATCTCTCCTTTGCGCCGATAGTGTTTCCGTTTATATGATTCTCATTCAGGTTATAACATAAAGACCACGGCTTTGCACTTGCCCGTCACACAACAATCTGAATAAAAATGACGCCGGCAAAGCATCAGAGCCTCGACGCTTATCTAGACAAGTCATGCCGCAAATATGCTTAACACAGCGACATCCGCATGTTATGCTTATATCGTATTCCTATGTCATATTGTTTACAGTAGCATTATTGCCGTAAATCGTGAATTATTGCAGTATAATAGGGTACTGTAGCTTGACTATTTAGCGTTTAACAAATAAACTCAACGTATTAAACGCCCTAAAAGGAGGACTTGTAATGGAAAAAGAATCGCGAACCCGCAAGAGGTCTAAGAAGTTAGGTATTAACGGCCTAAGCACACTCGAAGCCGATATCCTGGATATCGTCTGGCAACACAAGAAGATCACCGTGCGAGAGGTCCATGAGACGATGCTCGAAGAAGGCTACATACCCTATACGACGGTTATGGCCGCCATGAACAACATGTCGCAGAAAGGCCTGCTGAAGCAGAACAAAGACGGTAAAGCGTATGTCTACTCGGCTTCGATATCGCGGGATAACACAGCAAAGGCCATTGTCGATTCGGTCGTCAACCGAATTCTTGGCGGCGTTTCAACACCGCTCGTTTCGCACTTACTTAAACTTAAGAGCAACGATGATGTCGAGAAACTACTTGAGCTAAAGAAACAATTGAATAAATAGCTATTCCGCGAAGACAAGTTTTCGGCTAATAAGGCGGTCGACTGTGCCAGTCTGGCAATCGCTTTTATATAATCACATCATACCATCTATCTTCGATGCGGCGGTCATGCTGCTGCTTGTATTGATTGTCTTTACTATTTTTCGCGTCAAGAATCCTGCGACCAGATTTGTCTTTCTCTTTCTGCCTATGCTAAAATCATTTCTAATTTTGCTCGACAACCCGTCTCAAGTGCAGTTGCTGCAGTCAGAGAAAGCATTGCAAAAGGTACTTCGCTTCCCCGACCCTTTGAATCTCATAACATCGCCCTTAAATGAGGTCGCAGAGTTCAGTTACAGCTCTGATGCCGTCGTTTTAGTCCTGCTAGTCACGGGAGTCTCAGTGCTTGCAGTCATCGCGGCTAGGTGGCTGCAGTTGTTTCTCTTCTTCAACAATTTCAGTCGCGAAGAATCTCTCAGCAGGTCTGAGTATCCGCAGGTTTATGATATCCTAGATAGGCTCGTTCCTGCGCTTGGAGTCTCATATCCCCGCGTTGTAATTTCCAATTTATACCAGTTTGTACCCTTTAGTGTCGGCTATAGGGTGCCGATAGTCGTAATATCAAAAGAGTTTCTCGCCGAATTTCCAGATGAGCAGCTTGAAATAATGCTGGCCCACGAGCTAGCACATATGCGACGGAAAGACTATCTTACAAGTTGGCTCACGCTTATGTTGCGGGATCTTATGTTCATAAATCCTATCATTCACTATATCTATAATAAGCTTGAGGACGAAAAGGAAAAAGCCTGTGACAGGCTTGCCCTTAACGTCACGAGCGCCGCACCAAAAACAGCCGCAAACATGCTTTTAGATGTGGCACTCTTCTATAGCAAACAACCAGTGCTTCAGCATCAAACCTATCCAATGCTCGCTAAAGGCCTTCTGCTGCGCCAATCCAAGCTTGAGCATAGAATAAACTCGGTAAAACAGTCACAACGAATGAAGAAATCCTCTTATCTGCGAACTTTGTTAAGAACCACCCTCTTTGTCCTCCTTGTCTACGTGCAAATCGGTGTCATCGTTAATATCGGTGGCCACAATATCTTTCTTCGCTAATCTTTATACCTATCTCTTCTTGTTTTATTCCTACTCTTACAGCCAAATAAGGAGGTGAGTTAAGTGCTATCTCTCAATAGGGACGACATGCTTTGGGATGCAATCGTCGCGGATGAGCTATGCGCGGAAAACGCGGCTTCCTGCTGTTGGGCTATTTGTTGGGGCTAGGAGAACGTTGTGATGAGAGTCAATGAGCGAATATTAACCTACCGTATCTCAGAAGAGGCGTTTCTGCTTCTAAACACATTAACGGGAGCAATCGACATTACCACCCCGCAGATCTATGATGCACTCGAGAACTTCTCTGCTGTACAACATTTAACACTCGATGAATTCACGAAGGAACGGCTAAGAAAAAGGGGCTACATTTTCGATAGCCCAGACGACGAGACGCGCTGGCTGCAGCTTATTAAGGATGCTCACGGCAAGCAAGAAAAAACTCTCGACTATATCGTGAGCCTGACCTATAACTGCAACTTAAGATGCGCCTATTGTTTTGAGGGTGACTTGACTTATACCCGCAGAAACTACATGGACATCGATGATGTCCAACATGTCTTTGCCGCTATTGATGAGCTAAGCGATGGATATAGTAATCATCGTAAGCTGATCAAGCTATTTGGCGGTGAACCTTTATTACCTCGCAACAAGCAAGCCATACGTCGTGTGCTCACTGAAGCGCGTCAAAGGTCTTTGCCGGTTAGTGCTGTAACAAACGGTACTTACGCTAATGACTATGCCGACCTGTTTGATGAGTTTGCGGACGTCATTGTAGCAGCACAGGTGACACTTGACGGGTCTAAGGAGATACACGACTCGAGGCGAAAGTCTCACGATGGGCGTGGCAGCTTTGATGACGTCTGCGCTGCTATCGAAATGTTTCTCGCTAAGAATATCAAAATCAACGTCCGCACCAATTTAGACATGCAAAATATTGGTCGATTACGTGAGCACTTTGACCTGTTAGTGACAAAAGGATGGATGGATAACCCTGACTTTGGATGCAGCCTATCACCCGTAGAGGACCATTCGTGTAGTGGAACATATGCGTTCTACCTTCCAGAGAATCTGCTAGTGAAGGAATTCTATGATCAAGTCAAAGAATCACCAGAGATGGCAGATGCGTTCAGATTAGGTCTCTTTCGAAACTTGAAGCATATCAAGTCAGTCGTGAACACAAGCCGACCAGTGCTTCCGCTTCTCCACTACTGCGAAGCCAACAATCTCGAACACATTGTCTTCGGGCCGGACGGATATATTTATCCCTGTACCGAATGCTTGGGTCGACCTGATTTGGCGATGGGTAAGTTCCATCCTCAGCTCGAGATGTTCGATGACGTTGTGAAAATGTGGAATGGTCGCAATGTCCTGCGGATGAACAAGTGCCGCGAATGCGATATTGCCCTTCTCTGCGGAGGCGGATGCGCATATTCGGCGCTCGTCGTAAACGGTGATATCAACGAGCCCGTCTGCAACAACGCTCGGGAGACCATATTCGCTTACCTTGACTACATCAAAGCCGATCTAGCCGACAAAGCAAGCGCCTAGGAACACGGAAAGCGGGGTCCACTTTGATTGGACCCCGCTTTTTCTATTCAAACAATGTACGAACTTCTCTTGATAAACTAATGTCGTATACTCTATAATTGTTTTCTGAGATATTATTCGTTTAGTATCTATGCAGCCCAGCGCAGTCTTGGTTTGTTGTACGCAAGTTTAGCCCTAGTGTCACGATAGGCATACTATGGGAAGAGCGGAGGTTATTTTATTGGTACGAACTAAAAGAAAACGCAGAGTAAAATTGAACGGATTAAACGAGCTTGAAACCGAAATCATGCAAATAGTGTGGACGAGAGGCAGAACAACTGTTCGCGATGTTCATGAAGAACTCCTTTTGGTAGGCTATACCCCGTATACAACGGTCATGGCGGCAATGAACAATTTGGCCCAAAAAGGTGTTCTGAAGCAGGACAAGAAGGATAGGGCTTACTCCTACAAGCCGGCTGTCAGCAGCGCACAGATGGCGAACGATATTGTCGACAACGTAATTGACAAGATTCTGGGCGGTTCGGCAAGTCCCATCATCTCTCATCTCTTGAAGCTCAATGGCGAAGATGAAGTAGTAGAGATATTAGAACTCCGCAAAAAGCTCCAGTCGTAATCGTTAACACACTTTAAACGGCAGCGAATTTATAGCTCACTAAAACATACCTATGGCTTTAGGCTCTTGGCGATTTCGCCATCCAACTTTTTGATGACTTCGACCATGAGTTTGACTGTATTCTCGAAATCGTTATGGTCGATAACGGCGACATGACTGTGTATGTAGCGAGTCGGCACACCTATGACTATGCTCGGCACCCCGGTGCTGTGCAGATGGATTCTGCCGGCATCGGTGCCTCCCCTGGTCCCCGCCTGGAACTGGTAGGGAATCTCATGTTGCTCGGCTGTATCCACAATCAAGTCCCGCAGCTTTGTATTTGGTATCATCGACCCGTCGAGAACGACGATGGCCGGTCCTTTGCCCAGCCTAGCTTGGGCGTCGTTTTCCCGCACTCCGGGCGTGTCTCCCGCGATGGAGACCTCTGCCGCAATCGCGACATCGGGGTTGATGACAGCCGCACTCGTCTTCGCGCCACGCAAGCCGACCTCTTCCTGAACCGTGCCGACTCCAAAGACCGTATTAGGGTGCTCGATATCTTTCAACCGCTTGATGACCTCGATAAAAACCGCACAGCCTACCCGGTCGTCCATAGCTTTTCCCATAAGCATATTCTCTTTTTTCATCCTCGTCAGCGGACTATCGACTACTATCGGGTCGCCGGGCTTTATCCCCATCTCTTTGACGTCTTCGTTGCTGGAGGCACCGATGTCGATGAACATCTCCCTCATCTCAACGACTTTCTTGCGCTCCTCGGGTGCGAGCAGATGAGGGGGTTTTGAGCCTATCACGCCCGGCACATCGCCTTTACCGCCTTTGACGACAACACGCTGGGCGAGCATGACCTGGTCCCACCAGCCTCCCAGAGGCTGAAACATGATAAAACCCTCTTTGCTTATGCTCGATACCATAAGGCCGATTTCGTCCATGTGACCGGCAATCATGATGCGAGGCTCCGAGATAGCCCCCGCCTTTTTCGCTATGATGCTTCCGAGATTGTCTATTGAAATCTCTGTTAAAGGTTCTAGATGACGTTTGATAACCTCTCTTACCTCCGCCTCGTAACCTGATACGCCTGATGCATTTACCAGCTCTTCTATGAGCGCGATTGACTCGGACATTCAAGATCCCCTTTCACGGTTTATACTGCCCGCTCTGACAATAAAATTTGCCCCTGAACCGTAAAGTAGAAACAAAGGCATTGACTGCTACACTAAAATACTTAACCTTTAGCGTTCATGTGTGTAATATTTTAAGCAGCGCGAATAAGCGTTAAACGCGCTAGCTTAAGGATACAACAAAGCCATCTGGCAAAAAAGAGAGGGATCTACCTGAGTGCACTAGATAGTGCTGGTCTTCCATGGTCGTTTCTCCATATAATATCCTCATGGCACTCGAAGATTATAAGCAGAAAAGAAGTTTTGATAAGACCCCGGAGCCGAGCGGCGAATCCGGTACGGAGCATGGTGGACGGTTTGTCGTCCAAGACCATCACGCCAGTCACCACCATTATGACTTCCGCCTCGAGCTACCTGCCGACTACTTTGAGTCGGATGAGCCCTCCGGTGAGATGGTACTTAAGAGCTGGGCCGTCCCCAAAGGGATATCTACCTCCAAGGGGGTCAAGCGACTCGCTGTGATGGTCGAGGACCACCCGGTCGACTATATCGATTTCGAGGGGACGATTCCTGAGGGCCAGTATGGAGCCGGCACCGTCGCTATTTGGGACTCAGGGACCTTTGAGATCGCTCAGAAAAAGCCTAGCAGTCTCAAAATCATCCTCAAGGGCAAGCAGCTGGAAGGCGAATTCCATCTCGTCCACACCAAAAAGGGCAAAGGCAACGAGTGGCTTGTTTTTAAATAAGGGCGAACACTCGATTTGCTTGTTAAGCAAGCGCATGTAATTCAGTAGTAACCGGTTGTCTGTTGCCGGCAAGTTAGCACCCGCTTCATGCATCATCCCTGCTCAAGCTCTCCTGAGATATCAATTGCTTTGCGGGAAGGTTGACTAGCCTTAACCCATTGGTTAAATTCTATAACTGCATGAGGTTATTACAGAGGTTTTATTGTACAAGAATAATCATAGCAAGTATCATAGCGCTCTCTCTTCTTGCCACTCCATCTTTCGCGTCCCAGCTAGACTCTAAGCGCAGCGAACAGGTCGATATCAAGAAACGCTTGGAAACCAATGAAAGGCTTCTCAATGCGACGGAGAAACGCGAAGCCGACGTCGTGCGCGAGATACAGGCCAACGACCGCAAAATCGTCAAACTCCAGGATGAGCTTGACGAGCTTAAAGGACAGCTCGATAAAAAGGTCGATGCTAGGAACCGGTTAGAACTCAAGCTTGCCAAGCTCGAGAAAGAGCTCGCAGCTACCGAAGCAGAATTAATAGTTACCGAGAAAAAGCTCGCCTATAAGAGGGCTGTTTTCAATAAACGGGTCACCGCTATCTACAAGAAAGGCACCACCACCACGCTTGAGGTACTCCTGAGTGCGTCGGACCTCGGTGATTTGTTTAGGCGTATCGGCTATGTGGAGCTGATAGCGAGAAACGATGCTAAGCTCGTGGCGGACGTCTATGAGATCAAGGTTGCCGCTGAAGACCACCGCGACCGGCTTGGAGCCGACAGAAAGGTCATTGCTAAAGACCGCCTCGTCCTCATCGACCAAGAAAACGCGATACGCAAAGCCCGAAAACAAGTCGCTGTCAAACATGAGCTCTTCAAAAACGAGTTAAAGCGCCAGGAGAATATGCTCGCTCGCGTTGAGCGCGAGCAGAACCGCCTGAAAATAACGGAAGATATGCTCGAGTCGTCATCGCGGCTGGTAGCGGCGCAAATCAGGACGCTCGAGCAGGGCGGCTCAATAGACCATGCTTATAGCCGCCGCATCTCGGGAGTGGGTTTTATGAGACCCAGCGCGGGGTCGATCACATCAGGCTATGGTATGCGGCGTCACCCGATTCTTGGCTACTCGCGCATGCATACAGGGGTCGACTTCAGGGCGGCATATGGCTCTCCTGTCTACGCATCGCATAGTGGAACGGTAATCTTGGCCGGCAGAATGGGTGGATATGGTAAAGCTGTGGTCATAAGCCATGGGGGCGGTCTTTCAACACTATATGGGCATAATTCTCAGTTGCATGTGAGTGTGGGCCAGGATGTGGAGAGAGGCGACGTCATCGCGAACGCGGGCTCTACCGGTCTTTCTACCGGGCCGCACCTCCATTTTGAGGTGCGGGTCAACGGTTCACCGCAGAACCCGATGAATTGGCTCAACTAAGAACTGAGCTGGATTAAAGTCGATGAGCTATGATTGTTCCCGGGCGGTTAGCGCGGCGCCGAGCGCCCCGGCTATCTCGGGATGGTCATAGCGGTAGAGCATACGACCGAGCTTCTGCTCAAAGAGCTTTTGTATGCAGGAGTTGTAGCCTACCCCGCCGGAGAGAACGATATCATCGGCAATACCGACGCGATGGAGCATCGAGCTGACCCGCTCGACGACGGACTGGTGCAGGCCGAGGCCGATGTTTCGAGGCTCTTCCTTTTTAGCTAAAAGCGAGACGACCTCCGATTCCGCAAAGACAGTGCACATGCTGTTCACTTTGACCGCCTTGTCGGCTTTGAGTGACTCTACCCCGAACGCATCGAGTGAGAACCCGAGTGTCTTCGCCATAACTTCTAGGAACTTGCCGGTGCCTGCGGCGCAGCGGTCGTTCATCTGGAAATCAGCGACTCTACCCTGCTCGTCTAGGGCGATGACCTTGCTGTCCTGCCCACCTATGTCGATGATCGTGCGGCAGCCGGGAAAGAGGTGCCGCGAGCCGATGGCATGTGCTTTTATCTCGGTAATCACGCTGTCGGCGAAGTCATCGCGCGCGAAGTGGCGACCGTAACCGGTCGCCACTATCTTCTGCGCATTATAGGATTTCATAAGCTCTAGCGAACGCTCGTGTGGGTTAAAACCGGTATCGACGACCTTGAAATCAGCGATTCCCTCTCCGTTGAGTGCGACTACTTTTATACTGCGTGAACCTATATCGATACCGACAAACACTTAGACAATCGCTCCTTGCGTCTCTTTGATTTGCTCCATGAACGCCTCGACCCTCGTCGAGAGCTGGCCGGCGTCCTCCATGCTGTAGTCGGTCTCTATCTTTAAGACCGGCACGCCTGCGTATTTGAGCGTCCTCTCTACGCTATTATACTCCACGGTAAACGGGTCGCAAAACTGGAGCGCGTAGTGGATGACACCGTCGACCTTGTAATCTTCGACAAGCTGCATGATATTATCGAGTCGCTCCTTGTTCGGTGTGAAGCACGCGCAGTCGAGCTTCATGTAGCGATCGGCGACCGCCGTGAGTTCACCCTCGAGGTCGCTCGGGCTCTCGTCGACCATATCCCTGAAGTAGCGGTGGCCGATGCAGGCCTCTTCGCCGACAATGATAGCGCCGGTCGACTCGACGATGTGGTGCATCTTCCAGTTCGGAATGGCCATCGGGCAGCCCGAGATAAGGATGCGCGGCGCATCCGCCGGGGCGACACCGACACCATCGGCGATTCTCTGCTCCAGCTCGTCGCTGACCTTGTTTATCATCTGGGTGAAACGCACCGGGTCGTCGTAGAAAGCGACCTGCTCAATAAGGAGCGCGTCTTTGCCGCTTATCGGTACCGGGCTCGCCTTGCGTGCCTCGTTCATACGCTTGAGTGCGGCCCGCTTCGCATTTACAGTTGCGACACCTTGTGCAAGCGCGGCTGCATCGATAGTGTTGCCGGTAAGCTCTTCCATCGTCGCTTTGAATTTCTTGACCTCTTCGAGCCAGAGCTTGCGGCTGGCGTCATCTTTGGTCTGCGGCGTATGCATGACGTGGACGTTCGTGTATTCGCCGAGAACCTCGTAGCTCTTCTTCTTGCCGTCGCAGGTCGTCTCACCGACTATCATGTCGCTGGATTCGAAATATGGGCAGACCTTGGTGAGTTTAAAGCCAATGAACGACTTGATGAGCGGGCACAAGTTTCGGGGTAGCACCTTCTCGGCTTCCGCAGTGCCCCAGTCGGCGCCGCCGCAGATGCCGACACAGGCCGCACCTCCGGCGAGTACGACTTCCTCCGGTACATAGAGGCAGAATGCGCCTACTACCTTGCCGCCCGCCTCGCGCAAGTCATTGAGTTCCTTGACCCTCAAGCCGTGAATCTCGGACATGACAAAGTCGAGATAGGCCATGCCTTCGGGGCGATTCTGCTGGCTCATGTAGATATCCCCGTACATCTGAGGTATCACGGCGAGAAGTTGGTCGTGGGCTTCGAGGTCGAGGCCGAGCTCTTCCCACATTTTGCGATAATCTTCGGACATGTGTTTCCTCCTTGATTGATCATGAGTTCCATGCGACACAGTTGCAGATTTCTATTATCAGTTAATGGCAATAATAGTTACTATAGCTCATGGTTATCATTCATACAAGCAATATGTTCTTTACGGGTAGGATTTCAGCGAATCACCGACGAGTATTGTTAAATGGAGTTGCTTTACACTTTTATGATTAGGGTTTAGGTAGCAGTCGACGCCTAGAAGAAAGCTGTAAGCTTAAAGCCGGTCAGCAGCAGATAGCTAAGACACGGAATTATATAATTTATAATTGTTATAGTTTGATGTAGCAGGTGTTATTTAAGCTTTAAGTTTCTTAGCGATAAACCGTCCAAATCTCATCAAGCCGCGCCCGATCTTCTTGGCTATCGTGATGGAGGCGGCTCGTAAGACGCGCGCGGAGGTGCTTATGTCGTCGTCTATCAGCTCGCGGGTCAACTCGGTCTGGATAAGGTAGGGCTCGACAATCTCGCGCGGTGACGAGCGCAGGACGTTTCGCAGGAGTAATAGGACGGCGAGGACATCATCGAGCTGACCTAGGACCGGGATGAAACCGGGAACAAGGTCGATGGGCGAGACCATGTAGCCCAGCCCCGCGGCAAGCTTGGTCTTTTGCTTGCCGGAGAGGCGCGGGTCTGAAGCCAGCAGCTTGATAAGCCTGGCGTAGGCCGGCATCCTTTTAAGGACCGGCCATAGGTCTTGTCTTAGATTACCGAGCGTGTAGTCATTATCCATCACAGGTTCTCCCACAATCCCCTTTATTGAAACATCGACAGAAACCGCTTTTAGAATAATGCTTTTCGACTTAATGGTTGTGGTGGCCGCCACCGCAGCCCTTGCAGCCGCCGCTAGAGCGTGCCAGCGTGCCTGCGACATATGCCATGACCGCGACATCCGGGTCGCTCTCGGACGTGACGACCGGGTCGATGCCGGCACCTTTTAGCGCCGCGATCATGCCGCCTCCGGCGCCGTTGGTGATGACCGCCGAGACGTCGGATATCGACCCGACTAAGCCCCCGTGGTGGTCGCCATTGTGGTTCGCGCGATTATGGTCATGTTCTCCGTGTTGGTGATGGTCTTGCGGGCTATGTACCGGTGTTACGCTGCGAATCTCTTTTGAGACAATCGACCCGTTATCCACCTCATATACCAAGAATTTGCTGACATGCCCTAGATGGCCGCAGACTTGCGCGCCATCTTCCGTAGATACTGCTATTTTCATCTTAACTACCTCCTGTTGATTCTATGGGTGCTCCGTCACTTCGGCGAAGCATCTGCGTCGCTTCAAAGCCTTTTACCTATAGCTTCCCCGCACACACCGGGCATCCCTCGGACTCTCTTGCATGCCACCGGTGCCCGCAGGCACAACGTTTGCAGACATCTGCTGTTATCGCGTAGACGCCTCCTTCAATGCGAATCGCTTTCCCATTGACCAGGGCGTCGCTGATCTTTGCCCTGGCCGAGCGCAAGATTCTCTGAAACGTCGGTCTTGAGATATCCATGCGCGCTGCGGCCGATGCCTGGTCTAGCCCTTCAAGGTCTTTCAGACGCACCGCTTCGAGTTCCTCGAAACCGAGCACGACCTCCTCGAGCATGAACGCCGGTATGCCTCGCGGCTTAAATAGCTCGACATCGGGTTTTGATTCTATCCGGCGACACTTGACCGGCCTCGGCATGTGCGTGCCCCTCTCAAGATTTATGAGCATATGCTCATAACATCACAATAAATCGCCCACTCATAAATGTCAAGCGAGCGATTATAGTTCACCGGCAAAGCATCGGCAGCGCGCGTTACGCGGCTTTTCTCTCCTCCGCGACACCGACCATGCGTGAGGCGATCTTCGTAATGCGCGCGCCGAGCGCCCGCGCGACGATGAGATCGTTGTCAGTCGGCGGCCTGTCCGCATTGGGTCCGGAGACCGACGAGGCTCCATACGGGGAGCCTCCTCCTACAGTCAATTCAAACATACACTGTGCGTCGCTATACGGCACGCCCACCGGGATCATCCCGAAATGCAAGACCGGCGTGATCATGCTCAACAGAGTGCTCTCTTGACCGCCGTGAAGTGTTGCGGTGCTCGTGAAGAACCCGGCGACCTTGTCGACTAGCTTCCCTGCCGACCATAACGCTCCGGTCTGGTCGATAAACTCTTTCATCTGCGCCGTCATGGTTCCGTACCTTGTGGGCGTCCCGAACGCGATACCATCGGCCCACTCCAGGTCATCATTGCCGGCGATTGGAACATCGGTGAGTTCCTCTTTTACCTGCTTCATCTTCGGATTCGCCTCGATGACATCGTGCGAAATAAGTTCTTTGACCTGGCGCATCCTGACTTGTGCGCCATGCTCCTCAGCGCTCTGCGCTACCGAGCGCGCCAGCGCCGCTGTGTTTCCCGTCATGCTGTAGAAAACTACCAGAACACGGGTTTTTCTCATATCGGCCATAATATTACCCCCTAAGAAAACTAAGCTTATCCTTGAATTGAAGTCTTACTTCTTTATGCCGAATTTTGCTGCGATTTAACCTTGGGATTGTGCGCAATTATGGGTTGGATAAAGCCCACCGGGGGTAAGGCAAGAGTTGCGGCCATAGCTTGCGACTAGAGTTCGGCCAGGAACTCTCTCATCTTATCGAGGGGCTCTCTGTTGATGGAGTAGAATATCCACTGACGCTCTTTCCGCGCGTGGACAACACCGGCTTTTTTTAGAACATTTAGATGATGAGAGATGGTGGATGGGGACAACGATATTTTGTCGACGATTATATTCACGCTCGTCTCACCGTTAGAGACGTTTGCGCCCTGCCCATTCTGAGCAGCACTTAACACTTTAAGAATCTCAACCCTGGCAGGATTGGCAAGGGCTTTAAATAACTGCTTCACGGAAAGTTCCTCCAGATGAGCCGATGCGATATCTTCATCACACTAACATGATAACTAATACTATACCCCGCATGGTATGCTGTCAAGAACTCTCTATTTATAGGGATTGTATAGGGATTGAAACGATTGAATTAAGCAGCCTGCGGTCTGTACAGGAAAGTAGCGAGTAATAGTTGCGTAACGATACTTTGCATTGTCCTACTTCAGTATTGCACTCTCGTAGGCTTTCGAGACTGCCTGCGCCCTATCGGCCGCACCTAGCTTTTTGAGAATGATTCGGACATGCGTCTTGACGGTGTCTTCGCTGATTCCAAGTTCAAAAGAGATACGCTTGTTAGTAAAGCCCTCGCATATCATCTTCAATATCTGTAGTTGCCGATTGGAAAGCCTGACCCCTTTTTCCTCTATGTTTCCATCGATCAACGCATCCGATATTACCGGGTCTACATAAATATCGCCGGACGCTACCGTCCTGACCGCTTGCTTGATATCCTCCATAATGGCGTTGGTCTTGAGTAGGCCGGAGACCTTGAGGTCAAAGAGGAGCTTCCGCGCCTCCGCCGGGCGTCCGAGAGAAAATACGACAAACCGAACCGATGAACCCGCGCTCTCCAGTAGTCTAGATAAACCCTGTTCAGGCAGGTATATGCTAGTGATGATAATATCGGTATGATTGTTAGTGATTCCCGGTAAAGCCTCGTCCACATTTGAGGCTTCGCCTGCTATTTCGATGTCATCTTCGGGACCGAGTATCGCTTTTAAGGCTTCCCTTAATATTGTGTTTTGGTCGACGATAAAGACCCGTATGCAAACCACGCTTGTTCCCCCGATATCCTGCATGTTCACCATAGGCTGGCTAAGTTAATTCTCTAAACCGAGAGGTACTATGCTCGTCCCCATCGGCTGTAGCTTCGTTTAATTATTACAAAGTCTGGCAAATAAGCTACGAACACGCGCTTACCGCGTCATACAACTCCCAGAACGATTATACATCAAACTGCGGCTTGAATAAAATCAAGACGGAACGCTCTGGCGAGCGACAACATAGCCTAGCTGGGACCTAATAAAGAGATAATCTGATGCTCAAAGCATTAGTCTTGGTTTAAGCAACGGCTTGCTATAGCACCTATCCTTTTTATTGCGCATCATTTGTTATATTTTAGCCTCACCGGCAACCGTGTCGGCCCCACGATGGTCACAGGTATCGCTTCTTATATAACGGATAGCGACGACGGCGATGTCATCGGTCAGTTTGTGCTTGGAAAACTCCGATGCGGCGGCCATCAACGCTCCGACCATATCTCTGGTCGGAGCAGCATATACGGTATCGAGCACCGTCCCTGCCCGCTCATCGCCAAAGAACTCACCCTCATGACGCGCTTCTATCAGCCCATCGGTATA
>Ga0154469_1062_pt4 | contig 13690 bp, 12 predicted proteins | sample RifGroC2_FD_115948 | JGI IMG/M metagenome (GOLD analysis project Ga0154469, IMG submission 115948) | Candidatus Aquicultor primus GWC2_53_9
CCCCGCCAGTTGCGAGAATCACAGCTTTGGCGAAATGGGCGATTATACGTCCTGTGGGCTCATCGAAGGTAAGCACCCCGACACAGCGCCCTTTATCTACCAGCAAGTCTATGGAGAACCGGTGCTCGAAGACCTGAACGCTCTGCCAGGCGTTGGCGGTCCGAATCAGAGTGGCCTCGATTTCGCTTCCGGTCGAGTCACCCGAATGGAGCACCCGCGCCAGCGAGTGCCCACCCTCCCTGGACAAGCCGATGTGGTCGCCCTGCCAGTCAAACTGCGCACCCATGCGAATCAAGTCACCGATGCGGTCGGGACCTTCACTCACCAGAACACTAACGGCCTCCCGGTCGCAAAGTCCGGCGCCGGCCTCGAGCGTATCCCTATAGTGGAGTTTGGGAGAGTCTTCCTGGCTCACGGCAGTAGCGACGCCACCCTGAGCATACCAGGTGGCCGTCTCTTTGAGTTCGCCCTTAGTGACGACCGCCACGTCGAACTGCTTCGAGATTTCAAGCGCAGCAGTCAAGCCCGCGATGCCGCTTCCGACAACCACCGCCTCGGTGAAGACCTTTTCGATATTATCCGTATCATAATTTACTAAATATCTGGGAATCATGTTCGCAAACTTCTCAACAATGATTATGCGCGAGTAGCGCGGGTCGCCGGCTAAAACCAGAACAGTTAGACTATCTCAAGCATCCGGTCGATAGCTCGTTTTGCCAGTGCCGCGATATCCTCAGGAACCGTGATGACATACTCCATGTCCTGGAGCGACCATAAAACTTTTTCCAGAGTTATCCGCTTCATATTTGGGCAAACCGAACGTTCGGAGCCTGTATAAAATATCTTGCCCGGATTTTCCTTCTCCAGGCGATGGATTATCCCCATCTCGGTGCCGATGATGAATTCCGTATCGCTCGACGCCTTGACGTAACGGAGTATGCCCTCGGTGCTCCCCACCGCATCGGCAAGCGCGATGACCTCCTCCATGCACTCGGGATGAACGACTATCTTAGCGTTCGGGTGCGCCTCTTTGCGCGCGGTGACGGACTGGGCGGTAATCCGGCGATGGGTAGGACAAAAACCGTTCCATAGGATTAACTTCTTCGTCGTCTGCGTCGAGACATAATGCCCGAGATGTTGGTCGGGCGTAAAGATTATCTCGTCTGCGTCGACCGCGTTGACGACTTTTATAGCATTAGCCGATGTGCAGCAGTAATCGCTTTCGGCCTTGACCTCGGCGCTGGAATTGACATACGTGACGACCGGAACCCCCGGATGCTCGGCCTTGAGCTCTCTTAACTTGTCCACCGTCACCATATCGGCCATCGGACACCCGGCATCGATATCCGGTAACAGCACCATCTTTTGAGGCGAAAGAATCGCCGCGGTCTCGGCCATAAAATGAACGCCGCAAAAGACGATGACCTCGGCATCGGTATCGGACGCCTGCTGGCTCAAACCGAGTGAATCACCGACGAAATCCGCTATATCCTGAACCTCACCTATCTGGTAGTTGTGGGCCAGGATTATCGCGTTCTTCTCTTTTTTCAGCCTGAGAATCTCGTTTACTAAATTATCGCTACAATCCAAGACAGATAACACCTCGAGTTTTATTTGGTCACGCCCTTGCTTTGCCAATTATAGCGCCATCAATCCAAACTGCCAATTATTTTGACCGTTTGACCTTCGATTCCGGCAAGTCGCTCACTTACAGTGCGCCCGCTCGGTAACATCAGCAGCGGCGCGATGTCGCCAAGCGGCGCCAGCACGAACGCCCGGTTCTCCATCTCCGGGTGAGGAACGACCAAGTCCTTCTCGTCAATCGAGGCCTCCCCGTAGAGGAGAATATCGACATCGATGGTTCTGGGACCCCAACGCTCACCGTGGACTCGGTCGAGCCGTTTCTCGACTCGGTGCGCCAAATGGAGCAGCTCTCGCGGGGACAAGCTCGTCTCAATGCGCGCGACTACGTTGTAAAAATCGCCCTGCTCGACGCCGCCTACCGCGCCCGTCTCGTAGAGCGGAGATATTTTCTCGACGGAAACACAGTCCGTCTCGCCAATCATTCTGAGTGCCTCTTTGAGGTTGCGACGACGGTCGCCCAGGTTAGAGCCTAGACTAAGATAGGCTTCGATTGTCTCGGTCACGAACCCGCTCCGCCGGCTATAGCGTCTACGACAGCCACCACCCGGCGTGCCTCTTTAACATCATGGACCCGGACTATGCCCGCGCCTTTGGATATTGCGTAGGCGATGGTCGCGAGCGTCCCCTCGAGGCGCTCTTCCGCCGGCGCATCGAGTATCTTGCCGATAAACGCCTTTCGCGACGTGCCGATAAGCATCGGAAACCCCAAGCTCTTGAATTCAGATAAACGCCGCAATAGCTCCAGGTTGTGCTCGAGGGTCTTGCCGAAACCGATACCCGGATCGACCACGATATTATGCTCGGCCACGCCGGCCGCCATCGCCTGTCGCGCCTGCCCGTCGAGCCAATCGATGACCTCGGCGACGACGTCTCCGTAGACCGGGTCTTGCTGCATATCCTTGGGCATGCCCTTCATATGCATTATGACAACCGGGACGTTTCGCTCAGTCGCCAGCTCTATCATCGCCGCATCGCGAAGGCCGCTTATATCGTTGATGAGCGACGCTCCCGCATCGAGCGCGCTCCTCGCGACTTCGGGTTTATACGTATCGATCGATATCGGGACATCGAGTTCGGCGGATAATCGCTCAATCAGCGGGACGACCCGTTTCAGCTCTTCATCGAGCCCCACCTCCGCCGCTCCCGGACGCGTCGACTCACCGCCGACATCGATAATATCGGCCCCCTCGCTTACCATAAGTTTCGCTTGAGCTAGCGCGTCTTCCAAGCTGAAATACCGTCCTCCATCGGAGAACGAATCGGGTGTGATGTTGAGGATGCCCATGATATGCGTCCGCGACGCCAGCTCCAGCGCAAACCGGCCGGCGTGCAACGTGGGGGGTTTTTTTGTATAACTTTCGAGCGTTTTCCTGATGTCTTCAGCGAGCGCCGCCAGACCGAATGGTTGTCTTGAAAGCTTGTCGAGCAACGCCTCGAATTGCTTGGCGGTACCCATCAGAACCATATCTATCTTTCTCGCGTCGAGCATGTAGAGCTCATACGGTGCCGCGGCTTCGCCGCCTCGGGCCAACATCTCCTGCTTGATGATGTTCGCCGCCCTGCAGTCGATACCGGTAATCTTGACCAACCGGTATATCCCCTTCGGAGACATGATATCGACGCCCTCCGGCGACACGCGCATCCTCATCAGCGATTCGCGCACGGATTCTACCGAATCGATATTCAAAACCCTTGGCCGCATCGACCACCAGCCCCCTTACTACAAAGTCGTTATCTACATACTGTTCGCAATGAGCGACAGCGCTTCGGAGCGAGCCGCTTTCTTTCTGAACTGGCCTCGCACAGCCGAAGTGACCGTAGTCGAGCCCGGTTTCTTGACGCCGCGCATGCTCATACAAAGATGCTCGGCTTCGATGACGACCATGACCCCTTGCGGGTTGAGCGCCTCTACCATCGCATCCGCGATTTGCGTCGTAAGCCGCTCCTGAACTTGGAGCCTTTTAGTGAGCACGTCGACAACGCGCGCCAGCTTACTTATCCCCGTAACTCTTCCATTTTCACTGGGGATGTATGCTACATGCGCCTTACCGATAAAAGGCATCAAGTGGTGTTCGCACATCGAATAAATCGGTATGTCTTTGACCATAATCATCTCATCATGGTCCTCGCCGAAGGTAACGCTTAAGACTGCGACCGGGTCTTGCTCCACACCTTGAAGAATCTCTTCATACATAGCCGCGACGCGGCGAGGCGTGTTGAGTAGACCTTCACGGCTGAGGTCTTCCCCGACACCTTCCAGGATAAGCCTTACTCCCTGTTCGATCTTCTCCCTATCCAATCAAGAAACCCCTTTCAGCGGAATTGCCTAGCATACCATATTATGTCACAATTCCGACGATTTGCGAATATGGGTCAGCAAAAAGGCCACCGTCGTAGTGGCCTTTTGTCCTATTCTAATCATCCAGCTTATTTCGAGCCTTCGGTTTAAAGATTATCCTTCGGCCGGCCTAAGCTTGCCGGGAATATCAATCCGTTCTTTTCCTTGCTCTTTGCCCTTGGCGGGAGCTTGCTCTGCGGCCGGCGTGGCAGTGCTTGTGCTCTCCTTTACTTTGGGGGCAAGCTCTTTGCCGTCGAAAATGAATTCAAGCTCTTCCCGCTCGAGAGTCTCTCTTTCTATAAGATGCTTGGCGATGCCATCGAGAAGTTCACGCCTCTCGGTCAAGATAGTCTTTGCTTTCTTAAACGCGTCATCCACAATTCGACGAATCTCTTTATCTATCTCGAATGCTATCTCCTGGCTGTAATCGGGGTGCGACGCAAAATCGCGTCCCAAAAACACCTGCTCCTGTTTTTGTCCGAGCGTTAACGGCCCGAGTTTCTCGCTCATGCCGAACTCGCAGACCATCTGTCGCGCTACCTTGGTCGCCCGCTCCAGGTCGTCGTGGGCTCCCGTTGTAACGTCATCGAACTTCATCTCCTCGGCGACCCTGCCGCCGAGAAATACGGCGAGATTTGCCGTAAGCTCTGCTTTCGAGACTAGGAACCGGTCCTCGGTCGGAAGGGTCAAAGTATATCCAAGCGCCCTTCCTCTCGGGATAATCGATATCTTGTGAACCGGGTCGGTGTTGGGCAGCTCATGTGCTACGAGCGCGTGACCTGCTTCATGATAGGCGATAATCTCCTTCTCATGATCGCTGATAAGACGCGTCTTGCGCTCCGGCCCGGCCATAACCCTATCAATAGACTCTTCCAGCTCGCGCATGTCGATCTCTTTCTTTCCATGGCGAGCAGCGAGCAAAGCGGCTTCGTTTACGAGGTTTGCCAGGTCGGCTCCGGTAAAGCCGGGTGTCCTTCGCGCCAGCACATCGAGGTCGATATCTTTGGCGAAAGGCTTGCCCTTGGCATGTACATCGAGAATACCCCTCCGGCCAATCAAATCCGGCCGGTCGACTATTATCTGGCGGTCGAACCGACCCGGGCGAAGCAGCGCCGGGTCTAAGATATCAGGCCTGTTCGTCGCCGCTATCAGTATTACGTTATCTTTAACGTCAAACCCGTCCATCTCGACCAAGAGCTGGTTGAGGGTCTGCTCGCGCTCATCGTGCCCGCCGCCGAGACCGGCACCCCGGTGCCTACCGACAGCATCAATCTCGTCCATGAATATGATACATGGCGCACTAGTCTTAGCCTGCTCGAACAAATCACGAACTCTCGAGGCACCCACACCGACAAACATCTCGACAAAGTCAGAACCGCTTATAGAAAAGAACGGTACGCCCGCTTCCCCGGCGACGGCGCGCGCTAGCAACGTCTTTCCTGAGCCAGGAGGCCCGTAGAGCAAGACGCCCTTGGGTATCTTTGCACCCAGCGCCTGGAATTTCGACGGATTAGCGAGAAACTCCTTTATCTCCTCGAGTTCTTCCACAGCCTCATCGGCGCCTGCGACGTCCTTAAACGTAACTCTTGGCTGGTCCTTCGTAAGCCGCTTCGCCCGGCTCTTGCCGAACGACATGACCTTGTTGCCGCCGCCCTGCATCTGCTGGAGCATGAACAACCAGATGCCCAGTATGAGCACGAACGGCAAGAAGCTTAGTGCAATCGTCCACCAAACGGTCTCCGTCTGCGGGTCGACCTTGACGACAACATTGTTGCTCCTTAAATTTTTAACTAGCTCATCATCGTTTTCGCTATAGTAGACGATAAAGTCGCCGCCCTTTTTAAAGTCGGCCTTGTAGTTTCCGTCAATCCGATTATCTTTATCGAACACTTCTACTTCTGCCACTCGACCCTTGTCGACCTGGCTGAGAAACTCGGTATAGACCAGCTCCTCCGGTTTAGCGCTGGGCTTAAGACTCTGTATGACAACTAGAACCACCAGCAGCACCATGATGAACCAAAAGCCGGCACTTCTAAACAATTTCTTCAAAAAAGCTCCTCCTCATTTTTTCTTTACTTAAAATGCTATCACAACTACTCCCGCCGGACAATTTACACGAGCCCATCGTCTTCATAAGCAGAGCGCTTAAGCGTCCCGATGATCGGTATGTTTCTATACTTCTGAGCATAATCCAGCCCGTATCCGACGACAAAGGTGTTGGGGACGGTAAATCCCGAGTACTTCGGCATTATCGGGACCCGTTGCTTACCCTCCTTGATGATGAAGGAACAGACCTCGAGACTTGCCGGACGGCGTGAACTCAAGTTCTTGACTAAATAGTTAAGCGTGAGCCCGGTATCGAGTATATCTTCGACAATCAGGACATGCCGGCCCTCGATATCATCATCCAAGTCCTTTAATATTCGAACGACCCCCGAGGTATTGGTCGATGACCCGTAACTCGATATCGCTATAAAGTCCGTCTCCATGGCTATATGAACCTCACGAATAAGGTCTGCCAGAAAAACAAAGGCGCCGCGCAATATTCCTACCATCAAGAGATTCTTGTCGCTGTAATCCTTGCTTATCAAAGCGCCGAGTTCCTCGACCTTTGCTCGGATATCATCTCTGGTAACAAGGACCTCGTCGATGTCGTTCGCGAGGATTTGCTCCATAATTTCCGCCTTCATCGTCTCTCCAATCATTCTAAAATCAAAAATAATACTCTCCGTCGAAACGCCCTTTCAAGAGCAGTTCCTTCACACCGGAGCCTGCCCCAGAATATTTCCGCGTTTCCGCCGCATCATTTATTATCAAAGCCGCGTTGCCTGTCGCACTTAACCATTCTATATCACCAAATAGAACAGGACAAACGGCCTGAGCTTAGAGTCGTAGCAGACGCAGGACCAACACCTCTTTCGTCCGCTCCGTGACCCTGAACGAATCATCGATTCGAAAGCCGGCCACCCATGCAATTTTACCATCCGATTCGATAATGGGCACCCTATTCCGCTCTCGTTTCGATATTTTTTTATCGACAAATAAATCCTGCAATTTTTTCTCACCGGTCATGCCAAACGGTCTAAAAGAATCTCCGGGCCGTCTTACGCGCAACTTCAGCCCCGAGCCGGCAACCGCGGCGTCCAGATGCGCAACGTCGCCGTTGCGCCCGAAGACAAGCCCCGCCGGTTCAGACAGCTCCGCATTTATCTCGACCGCCAGCGCATCTATTCGCGTCACACCGGGAACCTTAAGTTCGATAGATTCGAACTGCAGCGCCTCAAAGAGCTTTCTTTCACCGATTATCAGCTGCTCGTACTCGACCCTCGCTGTGATTTGCCCGGGCAAATCTATCTCCATGCGCCCAGACCCGTGTCGCAAGCCGCTTATAATCCCTTCGACATGCTTGAACTCAATACCCCTCAAATCACCTTTGACCGACCTGATTGCCAAGCGAACAAGCCTGCGCTCTATCGCAAGCGGCTGGTTTGTGATCTCGACGATTGGCAGCCTTATCAACCCAGGCTCTCTTTGAGCATGCCTGCTAAAGATGCCGGCGACTATTTCCTCGATAAACGATTGGTCTTCGCGGACAATCTCAATCGTGTTCAAAATCGTCTCTTGAAAACTCGGATTGTATTCGCTAAGAAGCGGCATGAGCTTGTGCCGGACGCGGTTTCTTAAAATGGACTCGTCTCGGTTTGAAGCATCTACCCGGTATTCAAGGGCATGTTCCTCGACGTACTGCAATATCTCGCTTTTGGTCTCATCGATAAGCGGCCTGACATATCCGTCTCTGACCGGCTTTATCGAACCCAACCCTTCGAGTCCCGTACCTCGAAGCAGGCGCATCAAGAAGGTCTCGGCCTGGTCGTCGGCGTGGTGTCCCAACGCTATCTTATCGATGTCGAGCTCCGCCGCCAGACGCTCCATCTCCCGGTAACGGGCTTCGCGGGCGGCTTCTTCCAATGAAAGCCGCTCCCGCTCCATAAGCAGGCGTACATCGCACTCGACAGGCATGACCTTTAAGCCCATGCCGGCGGCAAATTCACCTACAAACCGCGCATCGGCATCGGCCTCAAGCCCGCGCAGTTTGTGGTTGAGATGAAAGACGATGAGGTCTAGGTCTAGGACGGGTTGGAGTCGTTTCAGAACATGAAGAAGCGCGACAGAATCCGGTCCCCCGGAAACCGCAACGAGCACACTTTCGCCTCTGCGAAGCATATCGTGTTTGTTAATCGTCATCAGAACGCGGTCGAAAAAGCTTGCGCCGACCAACGTTATCACCAGCCAGAATAAAAAACGCCCTCGCGGGCTCCAGATATCTTCCGTTACCTTTACAAGTATAATGACTTTAGCGGCTCTTGCCAAGTCCGGCACCGCCGCAACCTGCCTTTACAGCTGCTCATCGCAGACGCGCTGTGGCCGGAATGCAACACGGCGCCTACTGGTAAGTAAGCGCCGTGTTCTGATTGCTGCAACAAAGACATGCCTCCGGCTACCTAAGTCGACCGCGCCTTAGGGCTCCATCCTTTTGGCGAAAACCGGCTTGCCGTCTTTAATGGTCATAATAACGCTCCCCTTGATGGGGTTGCGGTTTTCATCGAAGGTAAACTTGCCGGTGACGCCCTCAAAGTTCTTTATCCCCGCAAGAGCGGTCGCGATCTTCTCGGGCCTGGTCGAATCAGCGCGCTTGATGGCCTCAAATAGAAGGTGCATCGCATCATAGCTGAGCGCCGAGGAAAGCTCCGGCTTAGCAACATAGTCGCCCTCATAAAGCTCGACAAAATCTTGTACTTTTGGATTGGGGTCGTCCGCGGAAAAATGCGCCGTATAATAGCTTCCTTCGGCTGCCGCACCGGCCTCTTTAACCAAGCTAAACGCGTTCCAGAAATCGGTTCCGAGATATTTTGCCGTGATGTTCAACTCGGCCGCCTGCTTCATGATCAAGCTCGACTTGTCATCATAGTCGTTGAGTAATATAACATCCGGCTTTACTTTGGCGACTTCTTTGAGCTGTGCGGAAAAATCGGTTACATCGGATCCATACGACTGGACTGTCTCGACCTTGCCCCCGTATGCGGTCACCGCTTTTTTGAAAGCGTCCACCAATGCCTGCGCATCCTGGTCTTCAGTATTAAATATGACAGCGGCTTTCTTTGCCTTGAGTTCACGGCCGGCGAATTCGCCGAGCATCGTTCCCTGGTATGAATCGACGTAGCCGGCCCTGAATATATACTTGCCTATCGCCGTGATATTCGCCTCAGACGAGCGAATTGTAATAAGCGGCACGCCGTCCCGGTTTGCGACCGGAGCCGCCGTCAAAGCCGACTGCGTCGTGAAGGGTCCGACTATTGCGGATACGCGCCTGATTTGCGTATATTCGTTAGCGATGTGCGATGAAACATTCGGGTTAGAGGCGTCGTCGCCATCGATGGTTTCGACTTTCATACCGAGCAGACCGCCTTGAGCATTGATTTCATCAACAGCCAGGTCGATTGCCCGCTTACTGAGTACACCGTACACCTCTAGCTCGCCCTTCATCGGCAAGATCAAACCTATCTTGATGGTATCTTCGCCTTCTGACTTTGTTGGAACCGGCTCCGAGCAACCCGATAAGACCATAGCGCTGAGGATTGAAACCAAAACGAGCGAGGTAAGAAATAGACGTTTGAACACGTGGCCTCCTGGATGTTTAAGGATTTACATGCGCGGATACGCTTTTCACATCGCACGCGCACAAGAAACCAAATTACAACAGTTCGACCATATAATACGCTCAGTTTACCTATAAGTCAAAATATGCAGTACGAGACGCCGCCTGCTAGTTGTCTCGCGCATCCCTAGTGAGCTGCAAAACCTATGCGCCATCCGCGCGAACTCCATCCCAGCTCCTGTCGGGAATTCTTGAAAGCAAGCATACATCAAAAGAGCGGGATATCGAAGATGAACGTTGCGGCTAGCGCAATTAGAAAAAGCCCGCAGGCAAAGAGAATCCCGTGATAGACCTTGTTACTCAAGAAACGCTTGCCGGTAGCGACTGAATAGGCTATCGCCGCGTACCAGACAAAGTCACCCAGAATGTGCCCGATGTAGAAGACAAGGAGCCCCGCGAGACCATACTTGAGCGAGGAGAGGACGAAACCGGCCCCTATCGTCACCCACCACAATGTCCAATAGGGATTCGAAATGCTTGTAACGACACCCTGGATTACCGGACCGACCGAAGAATACGCCTCACTACCATCAAAATCGAGCGATATCCGTCCCCGATATGAGTCGGCAACGAGGCCGTAGCCCATCCATAAAAGAAAGGCACCCCCCAACACCCCGATAGACCTGATAATCAAAGGGCTCTCTAAAATCGTCAGCAAGCCGAAGGCAAACCCGACCACTAAAACCAGCTCGAGCAACGAGTGTCCGACTATCAATAGAAAGGCTGCGACCTGACCTCGTCTCACCGTCTCACTTATCGTAACGGTCAACAAGGGTCCGGGTACCATGGCACCAGAAAACGCCACTATCAATGCTGTTGAAAATATCGGTATTAGCTCCAGAGCAGCCTCCGCATCATGCCTGATTCTTTTTTGAACTTAACAGAACGAATCGCGGGTATCAATAATGCGGCGCCTCGCTATGATCCCAGGGTGTGGGTCAAAACCTTACAGGGGAGGTTAGCTATCTTGCTCTCGCAGGAACTTCTACGAGTCCTATTTTTATCGCACTGAGTATGGCCTGAGTGCGGTCGCTCTGGCCCAACTTCTGCAGAATGTGGCTGACGTGCGTCTTTACGGTCGTCTGGCTTATCCACAATCTCTCGGCTATATCTTTATTTTTCAAGCCCTCGGCCATCAACTCAAGGACTTCCAACTCGCGGTCGGAGAGAATATCAGCAGAGAATTCGGCCTTGCGGCTAGTGACCGGTGCCAGCAGCTTGTCGGCGACTCCAGGGTCGAGAACCGTCTTTCCCTTATTAATGGCATCCAACGCCTGTACCAGGTCACACGGGGTGATATCTTTTAATATGTAGCTTGAAGCTCCTGCCTTCATGGCGCCTTGGATGTCCTCTACTTCATCGAAAGTCGTCAAAATCACGACTTTTACTTCGGGTTTAAATTCTTTTATCTGAGCGCAGACCTCCACGCCATCGATATCAGGCAAACGCAGGTCGAGCAATATAACGTCGAGATCAAGCTCCTGCGCTTTATTAATGGCCATGCGTCCGCTAGACGCCTCACCGACGATCTCGATACCGTCTTCGATTTCCAGAACCGCTTTCAGACCCTGGCGCACCAGCTCATGGTCGTCGGCGATAAGAATTCTGACTCTATCCAACACATATCTCCTCGACTGGAAGGCTGACCCGAATCGCAGTTCCGCCTTCGGGATCACTTTCGATCCTAAGTTCGCCCCCCTGCTCTACAATCCGTTCGCGCATGCTCATGAGGCCGAAGGTTTTGCGTTTTTCCGCTGCCATAAGCGCACTCTCGACATCAAAACCCTGTCCCTTATCTCTTATTAATAGTTCGACCCTGTCTTCCAGGTACTTTAGAGAAACCGTGAAGTTATCGACCTTAGCGTGTTTGACAATATTATTAGTGGCTTCCTGCACAACCCTGTAAATCGCAGATTCAGCGCGTGGTGGCAGGCTGCGCCGTTTGCCGTAAGTCCGCAGACGCCCAGCGGACCCATTGAGTTTGTTGATTTCCTCCATATGAAAGCCGATTGCACCGATTAAGCCCATATCCTCAAGGTTCTTCGGGCGCAAATCATATATGTAGCGGCGCAATTCAGCCATGCCCTGTGACGCGACGGTCTGCATCTCGCCCATCTTCTCCTTGACCGACTGAGGATCATCATCTATCTTCTTCCGGCACACCTGTAAATTAAGCACCAGGCTGAAGAGCGATTGCGCCAGCCCATCATGCATCTCCTTGGCAATACGATTACGCTCATCAGCAACGAGAAGTAGTTGCGCCCGGTTTATAAGACGCGCGTTTTCAATGGCCACCGCCGCGAAACTAGCTAGGATTTTGAGCGCCTCAATATCGTTTTCGGTAAATCCGTTGTCATATGAGTTCATCGCGGAAAGAAGCCCTACCGATCGGTCTTTGACCTTTACCGGAACGCACAAGAGCCAAGAACCGGCTCCCCCGGCCCCCTCGGGCGCACGCGCGATAAGCCGCTCATGCCCGCTTGCCATGACCTCTTCGGCGATATCCTCGATCTGCGTCCGCCACCACGATTCCGGATGCTCGCTGCGGCTTCCTCTCACCGCCACCATATGCCGGCTCAAAGCGCGCTTTCTCTCGTCGATATCGATGAGATGCAAAACCGTCTTATCTGTTTTGATGATTCGCTTAGCTTGGTCGACCACCGACTCGAGGATATCATCGAGAAAGAATTTTGAGGATATCATCGAGGCCACGTCATAAATGGATGAGAGCGTATCGATATTCTCTTCGAGCCGTAAGGCAGTATCTTTAAGCCGCTTAATAATAAGGGACACTTGTGCAAAAAAGACCGCTACGATATACAAAACTGCGATATAGGTGGAGTCAACAAGAAGACCATAACCGGTCGACGCGACTACAAGGTCAGGCGCTGGGGCAAAATAGCGCGTCATAACGAAAAATATGGCGACTATGGTAGCGCTAGACAAGCCGGCCATGCTCCCAAAGAGAAAAGCGGAAAGCAAAACCGAGCCCGCCGCATAGGCTCCATAACCACCCAATGAGGCGCCACTGACAAACAGCAATAAGCCACAGGTAGTTGCATCGAGGATCACGAACCATGCTCGCCGACTAACTCTTCTCAGCACGAGAAATGTTACTAATACGGTGTGGGATAGAGCCACAGCTGCAATCAACAACCCATCAAAACCCGGCGTCAATCGAGCCACAAGTACATGAGCCAGTGCTAGCACCAGCGTAATCCATCTGAACCCTATGATGAGCACACGAAGCTCGTCATAGGTCTTTTTCTTTTGTGGGATATCCAATCGCTGCCGGTATTCCAAGACCAATCCCTTATTAGTTGCAATCGTACTTATACTACTAAATCGACCTTAGATAATAGTATCTTGAGCGGGACGGGCGAGATTGGATTGCGGCTTTGAAAAACCTTCTGGTAGCGACAGCTGGCCAGCCTGGAGAACGACCTATCGGGAAACCTGAAACAGCAAAAAATACCGCGTTCTCTGTTGATGGAGATTGTCCGATTTGACGAGCTGTTTGGCCTAAAACATACTCGCTGGTCGATGCTGGTATCTAGATCGTTCGAGGATAGGTTTGAGAAGTTGTGCCGAGCAGTTTTGCCCGGTATATGCTGCAGGAGCTGCAACGGCTCTTGTCGTTTCGTCTGCAACACGGGATGTCTTCGGAGTCCCAGCAGTTTGTGCCGTTCTTGTATGCTGCGCAGTTGTGGTAATGGCTCGCCGGGCATCTCCTCAGGTCCGTGCAGATACACTTTCGCTTTGAACTGAGCTCGTATACGTTCAAAAAACACCTCCACGCACCAGGTGCGATATCATAGCATGCGCTTTATGCTAACAATATACCATATTTTGGCATAATATGTAAGCACTTACCGGCATATTTTTCGATTGCTATACGACCAAGCTTTAGAAAGAAAAGAGGTGCTCAGAGATTGGTAATTATCTTCGCAAGCCGAACGTCTAACATGAAGGTCTGTTTACCACCGATGAGT
>Ga0154469_1069_pt4 | contig 13631 bp, 9 predicted proteins | sample RifGroC2_FD_115948 | JGI IMG/M metagenome (GOLD analysis project Ga0154469, IMG submission 115948) | Candidatus Aquicultor primus GWC2_53_9
CCTTCCGTAACTACCTCATTGAGGATGGTAAGTATACGGCTGTTGTCGACACAGGAGCCGAGATGGAGCACCGGCGGGATACCGACGGTCTCGCAGATCTCCCTGAGACCCGGCCCCGCGATTTCCATAGTCTCCGGTGTCAGGTAGCCGGCTTTCGCGGCGCCTTGCGCGGCGCAACCGGTCATAACGACGAGGATATCGCGTTTAATAAGCTCCTCGACGAGGAACTTGTGCGAGTCATCATGCGTGGTACGCGGGTTATTACACCCGACGATGGCCACCGCGCCCTGGATGCGGCCGCTGATGATAGCATCATTTAGCGGACGGAACGAGCCGCGGAACTTGCCGCCGAGCATGTACTTGATATACTCGTGGCTGAAGCCGGCGACCATCGGTTTCTTGTGATCGGGGATGAAGACATCGCCCTTGCGGTTTGCGAAGTTGTCGACGGCCGCTTTGACGATGGTCTTGGCAGTCTCTATCGCGTTGTGCTCATCGAACTGGATGTGCTCGGCACCGGTCATCATCGCGCGCTCGTTGGTCGTGATTACTTTCGTATGATACTTCTCAGCGATCTCAACGAGACCCTGGAAGACGCATTGTACGTCGACTATCATCGCATCGACGACGCCGGTCGCGATAGCGAGCTCCTGCTGGAGAACGTTACCGGCCGGGCCAACGCCGCGGCGCATCAAAACCTCGTTACCGGTACAGCAGATACCGCCGAGCGTAATGCCCTCGGCACCCTTGCTCTTGGCATACTCTATCATCTCCGGACTGGTCGCAAGGTCGACGATCTTCTCCGAGAGAAGCGGCTCGTGACCGTGGAGGATGATGTTCACTTCTTTTTCTTTCAAGATACCCAGATTCGCCTCTGCGCGAAGCGGTTTCGGGGTACCGAACATGATGTCCGAAAGGTCGGTCGCCATCATGGAACCGCCCCAACCGTCAGCCAGCGCACAGCGGACCGATGACATCAGGATATGCTCGGCATCCTGGTCGGTTCCGGCGTGGGTCTGGTGCATGAGCTGCACGACCTCACGGTCGAAACCGCGCGGGAATATTGCCATCTCTTCCCATATTTTCTTGCGCTTCTCGGTAGCACGCTTGACATACATCATCGGGGTACCGGTTTGCTTGCCGTACTCCGCTAGAGCGGCCTCGCCGAGAGCGATAGCAATTTCCTGGACGGTCTTGCCTTCGGTCTCGATACCGAAATGCCCGGCCACTACCATCAGTTTCCCTTCGTCTTTGATGCCATAGCCCGGCGCCTCACCTTTAGCGGCGGCGAGGAACGTCATGGCTACCGCGCGACCGTGGTCCGCGTGCGCGGACGCACCGGCGGCAACGGCGCGCGCGAGATTACGTGCGGCAACGGTGTGAATCGTCGCACCGCAGACACCTGTTTTTTCCCTGCCATTCTTACTTTTTCCGCCGAGGCGACATGGGCCCATGGCACAAACCCGGCAGCAGCTGCCTTCGGAGCCGAAGGTACAAGCCTTCATCTCCTCAGCTCGGCTGAACATGGTCGACGTGTCGCCGAGTCTCTCCAGCATCTCTATTGTCGCTGGATCCACGCTTCTAATCTTGTCTGACATACTCTCTCCTTACTTTCGATCTAGTGATCTTGCGGCCCGACTTCGGTCGGCCGCGTGATTCCTTAAAACAATGCCTGCTTTCTTAAGTCGTAAGTTCAGCAATAGTCTGCTTGATGAGCTTGACCGACTCCGGATGTCTCATAATGAGCAGGTCTGCGCCGGCCATCATGACGGAGATAGCGGTCAGCGTCTCCCAGATGATGCCGCGCTTCTTCTGGTCGCCCCACTGCGGCGCCTCTTCCTGGGTGATTTTGGCCTCTTTGGCCTTCCATACCTCTTTGCCGAGGTTGCTGATGGTCGGTGATTGGAGCATGTTGTCGTTCTGGGTCAGCGCGGCGAGTTTGATACGCTCGTTGACCGAGAAACAGTACTCGAGACCGTACCCGAGAGCGCCGGTCGACGGATCGACAAGAATGCTCTCGACGGGCACTCCGAGGTTGCTCATGAGAATATTAAGCTGCTTAGCCATATTGACGTCGATTGGGGTCTCGCCTGCTACCTTCGCATTAAAGCCCATCGCCGCCGCGGCGACTGATTTGTAGTTGTCCTCAACGGCCGGGCCGATGACGACATTTTTGCCCTGGGTAGCCTCGGCTACCGCTTTCAACACTTCACTATCTTTGTCCGCGTTGCCGCTACCGTAGATGATTACCGGAATCTTCACCGCATCCACAACGGCTTTGACGGTCGCGACCGCTTCCTCGGGACTCCTGTTGGCGCCATTCGGGTCGGTCCCGGCGAGCTGTAGGCATATCATGTCCGCGCCGAACTCGCTCTCACACTTTTTCGCCCACGCGACCGGGTCTCCCCATACATCGCCGATGACCGCTTGAAGTTCGTCCGCCCAACCAACCGGCTCGGTATCGAATACCTCCATCGCGATTTTTGGCCCGTTGGGAATGTTGCCTTCAAACCCGTAAAACGGCAGTGTGTTCTCGCCGCCGACGGCCACTTGGGTGTCGGAACCCAAGACTAATTCCCTGATCTTACCGGTGTATGCTTCAGTCGGTGCCTGAATTGCCATATGTTCTCCCCCTTCTTTGAAACTTCCTTTTATAGTCTATATATACCGCACCCATCGCGGGTGCCGATTACGCGAACGTTGTGCGCAACCCATGCCGCACAAGCACCGGGTTTGCACCCGGTCGTGCCCGGCGCTATGCAAGAGCCGGAACGCCGGCGCGGCGTCTTGCTGAGTTTACCGTGTTGTACATTAACATGGCAATGGTCATCGGACCTACGCCACCCGGAACCGGGGTAATAGCGGAAGCCTTCTGCGAGACCGCCTCAAAATCGACGTCGCCACAGAGCTTGCCGGTGTCGAGGCGGTTGACACCGACGTCGATTACGACTACGCCGTCTTTTACCATATCCGCGGTTATCATGTTTGGGCGCCCCGTCGCAACGACGAGCACATCCGCGCGGCGGCATACCTCGCCGAGGTCTTTAGTCTTCGAGTGACAGACGGTAACGGTAGCGCTCTCCTGTATAAGCATCAGCGCAACCGGCTTGCCGACGATATTGCTCCGGCCCACGACAACAGCCTCGGCACCCGCAAGCTGAACGTTAGACCTTTTTAGCAGGTGGATAACGCCATACGGAGTGCAAGGCTTAAATCCTTCGGTTCCTATTACTAAACGACCGACGTTTACCGGATGGAACCCGTCGACATCTTTGTCGGGGTCGATAGCCGCAATGACTTTGTTCTCGTCTATCTGCTTAGGCAACGGTAGCTGAACGAGGATACCATCGACTTCCGGGTCGTTGTTTAACTTCGCAACGAGGTCGAGCAGCTCTTGCTCAGATGTGTCTACCGAAAGAACAAACTTTTTCGAGACTAGTCCGAGCTCTTCGCAAGCTTTCTCCTTTTGGCCGACATAGACTTTAGAAGCCGGGTCCTCGCCTACCAGAACCACCGCAAGACCCGGGGTAACACCGGTTTCGGCTTGGAGTTTCTTGACCTCATCGACAAGCTCAGCCCGAATCTGGGCCGAGATCGCTTTACCATCAATAATTTTAGCCGTCATTCACATTCCTCCTAAGTTAGATGTCCAACTTGCCAAGTATATTATCTATTGCCTGAACCGCAGGCGAGCTCTCGGGGATCTTGATCGCCGGCATACGGTTGAGCGCATGCTCGAAGACGCTGTCGTCGAGCGGAACCGTTCCCAATACTTCCAAGTTTTGGCTCTCCGCCTCTTCCACCAGGCTGGCGGGGAGCTCCCCGTTGACTCTATTGATAATAAGGCCGACTTGCTTGACGCTGATTTCCATATCCTTAGCTAAATCGCGAATCCGGGCCGCAGTCATGATCCCAATCGGGCTCGGCTCGGAGACCAGGAGCAGCAGGTCTATCTTCTGGGTCGTGCGACGGCTCAAGTGCTCCATTCCGGCTTCGTTGTCGATTACTACATACGGGTAGTTCTTCGCGAGTATCTCGATGTAGCGCCTGAGCATGTTGTTAGCCGCGCAATAGCATCCGGGGCCCTCCGGTCGACCCATGACGAGCAGATCGAATCCGGAACTCTCGACCACGGTATCCTGGAGAAGGTATTCCATGTACATGTCTTTGGTCATGCCGGCCGGGACCTCGTTGGCCCCGATTTTGACCTTCAATTCCTCGCGCATCCCGCCGATGGTCGAATCGACCTCTACGCCGAGCTGCTCGTTTAAATTTATGTTAGCATCCGCGTCGACCGCAAATACCGGCGTCTTCCCCGTACGCAAGAGATGACCGATGATCATACTCGTCAATGTCGTCTTTCCTGTGCCGCCTTTACCGGCGACCGCGATTGTAAAGCTCAAAACTTAACACCTTCCACTTGCTATACTTACAGCGATATCAGAACTCCAACCGCTGGTATTCCCTGCCAATTCTCGCAGTCTCAATTTGAGATTAAGGACTCCAAATCCAAATATCAACAACCAAGCCCTTAACGAACATCCCGGCTGCCATAGATGCCGCTACGCTCTTTAACTCTCTGCGCCACCAACGGGAACGCGCCGATATCGGTGTGCGGCAGAAACAGGGCCGAGACGTAATTGTCCATGAAGCCCGGGTGTGTGCTCAGCTCCAGGTAGGTCATCCGTTGCGCGATATCCTTCGCGGAACGACGCGCGGATTGCGATAGGAGCACCAAATGCGCGCCCATCAAAGAGCCGTTACCCACATACATCACTTGTTCTGCGGTAAACTCGGGCAACAGCCCTATGGTAATCGCTTGGTCTAGTTCCAAATAACGCCCGAAACCACCGGCGATAAGGACCCTCTCAATGGCTTCCACCGGCATCTGCATCGAATCCAAAAGCGTCGTGATACCGGCGTATATCGCACCCTTGGTGCGGATAAGGTTGTCGATATCGGCCTCGGTGATTACGATATCCTCTTTCGTCGCCGACTCGTCGGCCCAGACAAGCACATACTCGCCCTGGCCTCCGCCTTCGCGTATTCTCGGATGCCCAAGCTCGAGCTTGAACTTTCCTCTCTCGTCGATGATGCCGGTTAAGAAGAGTTCCGCCAGCGTGTCTATCAGGCCCGAGCCGCAGACACCCTTCGGTTTGGTCTGGCCGATCGTCAAAATCATCGGCTCGAGCGTCTCGGTGCTGATGCGGACGGTCTCTATCGCGCCTTTTACCGCGCGCATGCCATGTTTGACCGAGCCGCCCTCGAAAGCGGGGCCCGCCGAGCACGCGCAGGAAAGCAGCCACTCGGCGTTACCGAGCGCCATCTCGCCGTTGGTGCCGACATCTATATAGAGGGTGAGTTTATCCGTTTTATACACGCCCGAGGCCAAAAGGCCCGAGGTGATGTCGCCGCCCACGTAGCTCGCCCGTCCCGGGATACAATAGATGCGGGCGCCGTCGGCGATCTTTATGCCGAGATTGGACGCTTTGACTGTGGGGGTAAAGTTGACCGTTGGAATATAAGGTTCCTCGCGGATGTAGCGAGAATTGATTCCGTAGAAGAGATGGACCATCGTCGTGTTGCCGGCGGCGACCATGTAGACGATGTCATCCCGCTGAACGCCTGTTTTATCAAGGAGCCTGTCAATAAGGCCGTTAATCGTTTGGACTACCAGCGACTGCAATCTCTCGAGCCCGTCGTTCTTGAGTGAATAGACGATGCGCGATATTATATCTTCGCCACTGCTGACCTGGGCGTTATATTCAGACACCCTTCCGAGCGATTCCCTGGTATTGAGGTCTATAAGCTCTACATAGACCGAGGTGGTGCCGATGTCGACCGCCAACCCGTAATGCGTTTGCGCGCGGTCGCCCGAATCGAGCCGGATAAGGCGCGGGCATTCGCCGTCGGCGCCCTCCATGATAGTCGCGGTGACCTTCCAGTCGGCTTCGCGAAGCCTTACCGCCATCCGGCGCAGGCAATCGAGGTCGACCGTGAATTCGCCGACTTTATGGGTGCGCGTCAGCTCACGCTTGAGTCGTTCGAGGTCGCTGAGGTTGTCTTCGAGTGTCGGTGGCGCGATTTCGATGTAGTACCTGTGTGTCGCGGGTTCTAAATCGAAATCGCCGAAAAGCTCGCTCAGATCTTTGCTCGTCAAGACCGACCCACGACTAACGGGGCGGTGTTCTCTCTCGAGGGCCGCCCTGCTATCGCCCATCTGTGTCTCGACCGGTATGCGCACTTCTATGTCACTTTTGACCTGCGTAGTGCATGCCAGCACGTAGCCCTGCTCGACTTGCTCGGGTGTGAGCTTCGCGGTCGCATGTTTGATTGTCTCACCCTTGTCGACGACGACACGACACTTTCCGCAGGTGCCCGTTCCGCCACATGATGCATTTATATGAACCCCGGCCAGCATCGCCGCCCGGATGATGTTTTCCCCTTCTTCTACTTCGACTCCTCTGTTGTCGGGGTAGAAATAAACCTTAGGCATATTGAAACTTACCGACTTTCTTCTGCTGGATTCAAGCTCTTTCGAAAAGCTCCTGTCACAACTCAGGCCGCTTGAGTGCGGCTATTAACATGAAAATCTTGACCCGGCCACAAGTTTTGCTTGGGCGGGCTCTATCTAGTTAAGCCCGCCCAAGCTCTATTTGCTTTAGGGTAAAACCCGCTCCTAGAACAATCCGTTTACCTCGCCGGTCTCGACATTGACATCGACTCTTCTGTAAGCCGGGTCGGACGCCGTACCCGGCATCAGGCTGATGTCGCCTGCCATCGGGCAGAGGAACTTCGCGCCGCTGTAGACCAGGATGTCGCGAATGGGCAACGTCCAGCCCTTCGGCACACCTTTAAGCGTCGGGTCGTGCGAGAGGCTCAGGTGCGTCTTGACCATCATGGTCTGGTAATCCGCGAACTGCGGGTCTGACTCGAAGCGCTTCGCTTTCTCCTCGGCAACCGGTGAGAAGTTAACGCCGTCGGCTCCGTAGACTTCCTTGGCTATCATCTCAACACGCTGACGCAGCGGCAACTCCAGCGGATAAAGCGGTTTGTAGTTGGACGGCTCGTTGGCCGCATCCATGACGGTATCCGCCAGCTCAGCCGCGCCCTCACCGCCGTACATCCAGTGATCGGACCTCGCGCAACGAACACCTATCTCGTCGCAGAGTTTCTTGACCAAGTCGGTCTCGGCCTGGGTGTCGGTGTAGAACGCGTTTACGCAGACGACCGGGACGATACCGGACTTCTTGACGACACCTATCATGTGGCGCAGGTTCTCGAAGCCCTTTTCGACCAAGTCGAGGTTCTCTCTGGTGTACTCTTCCGGAAGCGGGCGTCCCGGCACGACTTTCGGGCCACCGCCGTGCATCTTCATCGCCCTGATGGTCGCAACGATAACGGAGACATTCGGGACATTACCGCTGAGACGGCACTTGACGTTCCAGAATTTCTCGAAGCCGATGTCGGCGGCGAAGCCGGACTCGGTTACGGTGTAGTCAAAGAGTTTCAGCGCCAAACGGTCGGAGATAATCGAGTTCTGTCCGATGGCGATATTTGCAAACGGCCCCGCGTGGATTAGGACCGGCTGGCCCTCGACCGAGTAACAGAGCGTCGGGTTGATGGTATTACGCATCCACGCCGTCATGGCGCCGGCCACGTCGAGGTCGGATGTTGTGATAGGCTTACCCGTCCGGTCATAAGCGACGGTGATCTTGCCAAGGCGATCGCGCATGTCGGCCAGGTCTTTAGAGACGGCGAGAATCGCCATCAGCTCGGAACCGACTGCGATACCAAACCGCGACGACATCGGATAGCCGTCTTTCTTGCCGCCAAGGCCGATTGTAATATTGCGAAGCGCTTGCGCGCAGAAGTCGATGATCCAGCCCATCTCGACGTTTTTCGGGTCGATGTCGAGGCGTTTTAGACCGCGCCTGGTGAGCTCTTCGTCGGTGTAGTTGCACTCGTGCTGGTAGCGCGAGGTCAAGGCTACCATTGCGAGGTTGTGGGCGTTCATGATGTCGTTGATATCACCGGTAAGGCCGAGCGAGAACTCGGTCATCGGGATAAGCAGCGCGTTGCCGCCGCCCGCCGCAGTACCCTTAACGTTCATGGTCGGGCCGCCCGATGGCTGGCGAAGCGCGCCGCCCACGTTGATGCCCTTCACGCCGAGACCTTGAACGAGACCCATAGATACCGTGGTCTTGCCCTCGCCGAGAGGCGTCGGGGTGATTGCCGTAACCTCGATGTACTTTCCGTCCGGCTTGTCTTTAAGCCTGTTCATGATCTTGATGAAGTCGAGTCTCGGAGTCTTCCCGTAGGGAATCATCTCTTCTTTCTCGAGACCCAGCTTGCCAATCCATTCCTCAGTCGTCGGCAGATGTTTCTCGGCTTCCTGAGCTATCTGATAATCCTTGAACTTGGTTGGGTTCATTGAACGCGGTTCGTACTTTCCTTTTGCTCCCATACAACCTCCTTGGTGCTCCTACCTACTGTTTTTAGCTTAAGCCTTCAACCCTCCGGCCTAAGCCTGGAGGAAATCGATTGTCTTGCCATTAACGAGAGTATGTGAAATGTTTAACTTGGTTGCGGCAACAGTGCGCGCAGCCAGGGACTACATACAAACATTCATCAGGGGTCCTCGTAGGACGCGCTCGTCATGGTTTCTTCAGGGTTCCATAGTTTGTAACAGTACGTAACAATGACTACAAACCATGTAATAATATAGCTTAAACCCGCACACCGGTCAAGTTATTTGAACCAATCCTTAAAGATAGGCCTCGCTTCAAACAACAACAACTTTATATTGGTGAACGGTCCAAATCGACCAGCGAGCGTTAAGATATAGGATTAAACGGTTTCGGATAACTCTAGGTCGCTTTCGACGCCTGCGTCCCGTGTAAGTTATGCGTGGTAATACCTATACGTAACAAAACTGCGACATTGTTACGCATTTTGTTCAACCGGTTCATGCGCCCCACAAATGACCGTGTTAAGCCTTAAGTTTATACTGATGATTTCATACGCGGCAACAATGATTTAGCAAGCGGTCGATTTTTAGAGGTGAACGTATCATTCCCAGGGTAAGCGAAAAAGTTAGCAAGCGCTTACGCGAGCATTTTCGGTGCGTTAGACGTTACATGCCGAGCATGGCTTTGAGCTTTTGACCCCGCCTGCGGCTTACCGGGATCTCGTTCTTCTGGGTGCTGCGAACCTTTAGGATATAGCTCCGCCCGTACATCGGCACAATCTCGATGACATGCGCGAGATTGACTATGTAGCTTCGATGAACCCGCAGGAAAGACTTGTTTTTCAAGCGATCTTCCAGAGTCTTGAGGGTGAACTTGGTTATATAGGTGTTGTCCTGCGTGTGCACAAAGACGATGTCGTTTCTGCTCGATATATAGACTACGTCCTGGAGTGCCAAGAGAAGCGTCTTGCCTTTGCTCTCGACCGGTATTCTCTCTATCTCGATGACCGGCTCGGCTTTGGCCGGAGCTTGCGGCGCCGGCTTGGTCTCACGGTGCTTAGTCACCTTGCTGATGGCTTTGAGCAGACGGTCTTCGTCTATCGGCTTGACCAGGTAATCGACGGCATCCAGCTCAAAGGCCCGCACTGCGTGCTCCCCGTAAGCGGTCACGAATACAACGGCCGGCAGCTGCTCCAAATCCTTCAGGGCAGCGACAACGTCGAGCCCGCTTAGGCCCGGCATGTGTATGTCTATGAAAACGAGGTCGTAGTTTAAGGCGCGAATCAACTCCAGCGCTTCGCTCGCGTTTGTCGCCTCACCGACTACATGAACATCCGGCGCTTTTTCGAGCATGTACCGGAGTTCGGAACGCGCCGGCGCCTCATCATCGACTATAAGTGTTTTCAACTTCATGCTCTTCGCTCCTGGATACCGGAATATTCACGTGAACCGTCGTGCCCGCGCCGGGCCGGCTTTCGAGCGTTATCTGGTGGTCTTCCCCGTAAAGGCCCTTCAGGCGTTCGTTGACATTGCTTAGACCAATCCCGATACCCTTACCATAACCAATATTTAACACCTGGTCTAGCTCTTCTTCAGCAATCCCTTTGCCGTTGTCGATAACGGTTATCTGTAGATTATCATCGACTATTTTTACTTTTATCTCAATCTCCAGCGGTTTTTCTTCACAGAAACCATGTTTGATGGAATTCTCGACGATGGGCTGGATGGTCAGGCCCGGCAAAATGCAGGTCTGAGCTTCGTCGTCGATATCGAAACTTATATCGAGACGCGCCCCGAACCGGGCCTTCTCCAACACCAGATAGGTTGCGATATAGTCGAGTTCCTGCGCAAGTGTAATGAAGCCCTCTTTCCACTCGAGAGACTTGCGGAAAAAGTCTGAAAACTGGATGAGCAGCTTGCGAGCCTTCTGCGGGTCGGTCCGGATAAAAGCCGTGATGGTGTTGAGTGTGTTGAAGAGGAAGTGCGGGTTTATCTGCGCCTGCAACGCCCGCAGCTCGGCATGGTAAGCCAGCTCAGTCTGCCGGTCGAGCTCGGAGAGCTCTATCTGCGTGCTCAGCAGTTGCGCAAGGCCTTCAGCCAGCGCTATCCTGCTCTCTGTCAGTTTCGATGGGTTACTATAATAAAATTTTAGTGAACCTATCGCTTTTCCCATCTGTGTAAGCGGCACCACTACCGCCGCTTTCAGTTGGCAATTGACAACCGGACACCCGATCTCCGATTTCGAACCGAGAATCCGCGTCGTATTGGTCTCTATCGACTCTTTGGTCGCGCGGGTTAGAATCGGTTTGCCCGGCAGGTGATGATCTTTGCCGACACCGTGAAACGCGAGAATCGTCGTCCGGTCGGTTATCGAGACCGCAACCGCGTCGGTGTAGTCGAAAACTATCTCGACGACCTGTGTCGCCGACTCGATACTCAAGCCTTTTCTCAGATGCGGCAAGGTTTTTCGCGTGATTTCTAGGACATGGTAAGATTGCTTCGCCCTGAAATGCTCGGACTGGCTCATGAATCTGAAGAGAATGAGTGCCACAAAAATCGTAGCCGTCGCCGATGCGGCAAGCAAGAAGAAAAAGAAGTAGCCGGCCTGCAGGTCGAAGAAGTCCGTGCCGAGATAGACGACGGCCAGGGCGAGCAAGCTGCCAAAGACAAGGCTGCCTATGAAGTAATAGAACGTGTTCGTATTTAGTTCACTTGAGCTAACAAAATTTCTTTTGACCCCGGTCACCGACTTTCGAGAATACCCTGATTATATCTAAATAAGCACGGTTTTCATATGCACAAGCGCAAAACATGAGCTGTGAGACAGTGCATCGACAATCTTCTCTTGGTTTTCCGGAGGTCGCCGGCCGGCACATAAAGCGGGCGGCTGTTATCCTAAGAAACGCCTGGTCCACGCGGCCTCAACGACTTGCTCCTGGATATTGGCGAAACTTTGCTCTTTGATGTTGTCGATAATCCTGGAGGTTATCTCCCGGTGTTGCCGGTTAACCTCATAATCGACGATATCGCGACGAATCTTGTCACCAAGGTCGCCAGGCAAAATCTCAAGAACATCCTCGTTGAAGTATGCCATGGCGTCACGCAGGTCATCCTCGAAATGAAGGTAGGCCGATTTAAGGCACGCCCTGTCGTCAGCGGTCAGCGCGTTGAGCGCCAGTAGCTCGGGTGGCAGACCTATCGAATAGAGCGAGGCGCAGAAACTTATCACGCGCGGCAGCGAGACCGAGCCCACACTTCGCGCATATCCAAAAAGACCCACGTGGAGTTTCCTTTTGCGCCGGGCCGGCACATACTTCGCCACCGTGTTGATAAGCGGCGCCAGCAATTCCACCTGGCGCATATATTCCCTGGCGAGCTTGTCCATAACCTGCAGGCAAGCGGCCTCGTCGACTTCGGTCGGGTCCTTGCGCTCCCACGCTTTAATGGTATCTACGGCGCTCATGACCTCGCGCTCCGGGTAATCGTACTTAAACGCCGACTGCACGGTGAAGGTCTGCACGCTAGGGTATTCCTCGAGACAATTCATCACATTTGTGGGTTTCAGGTTGCCTCGAAACGGCGCCGAACCAACACCGATAATAGGATATATCTCGACCCCGATATTTTTCGAAAGACGATGGAGCCGCTGGAGCGCTATCTTATTTAAAAGCACCGAACTTATCAGGCCGTAGTTCATCGCCGGGTCGGAGCGCGCCAGGAAGACCCGCTGGTATGGCGGGTTTACCTTGGAGACATATTCCTCGACGATATTGTGCGCGTTGAGCATCCCTTCCTTGTTCTCCATGAGCGGAATGACGTGGACTTCGTGCGGCTCGAAGCTGCCTATCCAGTCGGCTATGCAAACATCGCCCTCACAAAAACGCTTGTCCTGCTTGCCTGCGACGAAATCCCGGTAGTATACGTAAATGCGGTAAAGGCAGCGCGCCGAGGTCGTCATCGGCAAGATGACTTCGAAGACGGGCGCCGGGCTATCGAGGCTTAGCGCCCTGGCCGTGTCGAAAGCTCGCGGTATGCCCTCGAGCGTCTCGAGTAAGACTTTGGCCTCTTCGCGCTCGACGGTCGGATTGGGCACACGCAGCGTCAGAAAGACGTCCTCCCCCAACTTGTTGTCGATAAAGTACTCCTTGTAGCGGGTGAGCAGCTTCCTTACGACATAGTTGTCGACCTCTTTTCCCTCACAATCCCACATCTGTTCATCGCAGCCGAGGTGTGAATAGGCATAATACGCCTCTTTTATCTCATCCTCCCCACCCAGAAGCGCGTCGGCTGAGAAGAAGGGTGCGGTAACGTTGTCGGGGTGCTGTGTGCTCATGCAGCGCGGGATTTTTCTAGTTGTGCTCATAGCGCATACCTCGGGTTGGCTTACGGTACATATATTAATCGCAGCTCAGGGCTTCAGCCCTGATTAAGTCTTCAGCTATCGGCTATTAGACTATCCTCACTCCCGTAGCTCAGGGCTTCAGCCCTGACATTGGCTCCCTCGACAAGGAGGCTATGCGGGCTCAAGCTCGTTGCCGGTTATGATCCGGTACGCCTCCAAATAGCGCTCCCTGGTCTGATTGACGACTTCCTCGGGAAGGCTCGGCGGCGGCGGGGTCTTGTCCCAACCGGCGGCAAGAAGGAAATCGCGGACGAACTGCTTGTCGAGACTCTCCTGGCCCCTACCCGCCTCATACTCGCGCATCAGCCAGAAACGGGACGAATCGGGTGTGAATATCTCATCGATGAGAATGAGTTCGCCGTCGGCAACGCCGAACTCGAACTTAGTGTCGGCAAGGATTATTCCACGGCTTAGCGCCCACTCCGCGGCCCGTTTATAAACAGCGATGCTGATATCGCTGAGTCGCTGCCCCATCTCGTCACCGACGATAGACTTCATCTGTTCTAAAGAGATATTCTCATCGTGGTCACCTATCGCCGCTTTGGTCGACGGCGTAAAGAGCGGCTCCGGGAACTTATCGGACTCGACCAATCCTTCGGGAAGCTTTATCCCGCAGACCGTGCCGCTCACTTTATATTCGTTCCAGGCGGAGCCGGCGATATAGCCGCGAACGATACATTCGACCGGCAGCGGTTCGGCTTTTTTTACCAGCATGCTCCGTCCCCTGAGCCCGTCCGCGTACGGCCGGCAGGCTTGCGG
>Ga0154469_1075_pt6 | contig 13498 bp, 15 predicted proteins | sample RifGroC2_FD_115948 | JGI IMG/M metagenome (GOLD analysis project Ga0154469, IMG submission 115948) | Candidatus Aquicultor primus GWC2_53_9
CGAAGCCGGATATCTCATCGACCGTCTCGCCCTTCATGCGCAGAGCGGTGATAAACGATGCAATCTGTGCCGATGTTGCTTCGCCGCTCATCATAACCTCCATGACCTGCTCGGCTTCATCTCGCGTGAGGTCTTCGCGGTCTATGACTGTCTTTATCGCCTGAACGATCATTTTGCCCTCCTTAATCAAAATACTTGCCTAAACGGCGGCGGCACGGCTTGTATTGCCTGCCGCGATAAAGTTCCTTAAAAGTGCTTTTCCCTCGCTTGTCAGAATCGATTCTGGATGGAACTGCACGCCTTCGATGGGCAGCTCGCGATGGCGAAACGCCATGATAAGCCCATCCTCGGTCTCGGCCGATATTTCAAGCTCCGGCGGGAGTGATTCGCGCTCCACGACAAGCGAGTGATACCGCGTCGCGCTGAACGGGTTTGGCAAGCCCTTAAATATCGTCTTTCCATCGTGGCTTATCTTCGAGGTCTTCCCATGGACAAGCACGCCCGCGTGGACTACCTTGCCACCGAATGCGGCGCCGATAGCCTGATGTCCCAAGCACACACCGAGCACCGGAATCTTGCCGGCCGCCGCCCTTATGAGGTCAATCGATATACCGGCGTCTTCCGGCCGCCCCGGACCGGGTGATATGACGATTTTGTCGGGTTTGTCCGCCAGGATATCGTCGACACCTACCTCGTCGTTTCGATAAACGGCCAGTTCTTGCCCCATCTCGGCCAAATATTGCACCAAATTGAAAGTGAATGAATCGTAGTTGTCGATCATTACAATCATCTAATCCTCCAAACTACTTAACGGCTCGCAGACGGCCGTCTGGCGGCAACTGTCCCGGCCCAAATAAAAAAACCCTCAATCCCATATGGGACGAGGGTTATAGTCTCGTGGTGCCACCCAATTTCACAGTTCCCGGATATTTGTATCGTGCTTACTCCGGGTTCCGCCTCTTGTGTACGGTACGGATACTTCGCCTTTGGTCCTGCTCTTTTTGCTGTGAGCTTTGGACTTTAAGCTTTGAACTATCTTATACCGCCCTTCCTTTTAACGGTGGAGGCTCCGGTGACGCTACTCGGACATAATCCTTTCACATCTACGCCTCGGGGGCCCACTCGACCAGTAACCCGGTGCCGGCTTTCACCAAGCCCGGCTCGCTTCTTACCTGTTCTTCTAGTCTACTTTCCCCGTCATAGGCAGGTATTTAGTTAAGGTGAAGATAGCACATGCTCAAGCGCATGTCAATTGCTATGCCATTTCTTATTGCTCTTCGTCTATCTCGAGCTTATATAGACATGTATTCGCCTGCAGCAGTTCAAGCGCCGCATCCTTGTCGAGACCGGCCTCATCGAGCGCTCGCGAATCGAAAGCAGTTTTATTCAGGCAACTGCTCTTGCAGAGAATAGTCTGACTCTTGATATGTCTTCCGCTTATAAAGGTCTTATCGAGAATTATCTTCCGCACGTTTTGATGGCACACGCAAAATGGGTGAACCACCGCCGCATCAGGATACAATATTCTGTGTTTTTCGGTAAGGGCGGCAAACACTTCATTATTTTCATCGCTCAGTTGCTTTACTGTATCCCTGAACGGACAACTCGCGGTGCCGTAAATATCGCCGCCGAGCGGGACAGGCTGTGACTCCAATTTTGAGATAGCCGCTTCGCCGCTCTTTACCGCCTCGAAAAACGCCTCTTTTGAGGAATAGTGCTCTTCCGGGAATGATTGTCCCATTTTTATCAAAGTATCCTCTATTAAACGTATCGAAACGTCCATCGAAGGACCAAAATCTTTAAGGTAGTTGACCAGGCCTTCGACGGGCGCCCTCCTGACCGCCGAGCCCGAAATCACATGGTCGGCCTCGTATTGGCCGCCGATTTCGTAGCCCTTGTTCGTTATTTTATACTCTAATATCTCATTGCTGTGCTCGCTCGCCCGGTGCTTCAAGACCAGCAGCGCCTTGCGCACTCTCGACTCCAGCTCGACATACTTTAGCTGGATTATAGTCTCGACAATGTAGGGAAGGCCGAATTCCAGGCCGCCGACATCCCCGAGAAAGAGGCGGTCTTCTTGCAGGAGCATGCTGGTGACTTTGTGCCTGCGAAAAGAATTGACCATCGAGTAGGCGAGGTTTCTCATTCGTTTAGGCTCTTCACCGATGCTCTCCAGGTGGTTGAACGCATCCACCACTGCCCGTTTCACGTCGTATTTTAAGATAGCATCATCGAACTCGCCGCCCGGTTTGCGCGCTATGCTCAAGAAGACCTCGGGTGTGGTGAAAATCATCTTGAGCTTGCCTTCTTTTTCATACTTCTCGAGGTCGATGCCGATAGAGCGGGCATCTCTGTAAAGCGAGGCAGAGAACTCCTCAAATGTTACATAAAGGCCGGCTTCTCCGTTCTCGATTCCGTGAGCGAGAAATTGGAGGGCCAGCGTCGTCTTACCGGTACCCGGAGCTCCCTTAATCATACAGGAGGCACCCTCGTAGAGCCCGCCGCCGAGCATGCGGTCGAGCATTTGTATCCCGGTCTTAAGCCTGTTTTCCATTGCAATCCACCTTTGCGAAATCTTGCTTGTCCATCGAGGGCTACCATTTTACATGTCGTATGGCCAGGCATCGGATCGTATTACAACCATGCCATCAAACTATTTGGTAGCCCTATTTTATTGGAAGTTTGTGAAAAATGCAACTATCTGCAAGTGGGACGGACATTGGCGGCTTGTAATCGATCGTTTAGCAGGCAATAAAAAGGCCCGCGAGTTGCGGGCTATAATAGGCTTTTACAAGAAGAGAACCCTTGCCTCACTCCTTGTCGTCTATCCCTGTCGAGCGCATGGACTTACAGCTGCTACACGAGTACTTGCGTTTACTGCTTGAGTCTAAGATATCACTTTGCGTTCTTGCGCCATCCCGGTCGTCATCGCTATCGCCTCCGGTATAACCATTATTATCTCCGGAACCGCTAGATTCACCCGATGCCGGAGCGTTCTTACCATGAATGGTTGTCCCGGTAGTCGTCTTGCCGATATTTTGCGATGATTCCTTACTGCCATCTTGGACGCTGCCGCTTACGCCATCGTCGTTATCTGAAGTACTTCCCTTAAAATTCTTAGGCTTTTTAGTTCCCGGCTGCTCAGACTTTGGCGTCGCCCGCCCTTTATCACGCTTGTTTGACTCTTTATCACGCTTCTCCCCGTCACCGGAGTCTTTCTCGTCATTCCCAGACTTGACATCATGTTTGCCTGAATCATCAGCGTCGACCTCCTCGTTGTTGCTGAGAGCCCGCTCAATCGCAGGCTTCGCAGTCTCCGGGACTTTCTTCAGGACCGCTTCGAGAACGACCCTGTTCTTCTTGGCAAGGTCGTCCATGGATGACTTGAACTTAGCACTATCTCCCGACGCCGTTCGGGCCGCCTCGATATTCTTGGCAACCGCCCTCATCAGGGCCGGGTTATTTTTATTATCTTTTTCTAGAGCCTCCAGCTCGTCGACTCGCTCCGATGCAAAATCCAAATACAGGGCGGCTTTTTTCTCATCGCTGCCGGCCACACCGACTCTCGCTTTCTCTACTGCAAGCTTAACCGGATAGAGCGGGGTTCCAGGCAAGCTCCCTTTGGCCATGACAATGGTGCCGCTGCTCAACATTGCAAAGACCAAGGTCACAATGCCTAGCTTCGCGAACGGCCTGCTCCAAATCGACGTCTTCGGACTCCGCTTTGATATCTGTGGCATATTCTGACGCTCGACGCCTGTCTCCCATGCTTTATGCTCGACCGCTGCGAGCAATCTCTCTCTTGCCGCGCGCTTTCTCTCGAAGTTTGGCTCAATTGTTGCGGCCTCTCTCAACCTCAAGGCGGAAACGAGTAACGGCTCAAGCGCGGAGCGCTCCTCTTTATACGCGTCGAGGCACTCCTCCAACGTCTTCTCATTATTTATGATTGCTTCGGCACACTCGTCGAGTACGTCGATGATATCCCTTTTCACTTACTCTCTCCCTAAAGTCTTGCCTAGAGCGCTTATCGCTCTGTGCTGCAACGCTTTAACCGCACCTACATTCTTACTTATCGCCTTTGCGACTTCCTCGTTGCTCATCCCTGAGATAAAACGCATTATTATCACCTGCTGTTGCTCCTCGGTGAGCGTCTTTATCGCACTTACCAGGCTGGCCCTGTCGTGTTCGCGTATCGCAAACTCCTCCGGTCCGCACCCGCCATCGTAGAGCGAATGCTCCTCGCACGCGATGTCGACCATCTCATACTTGCCTGCGCGGTAATAATCGATGACCAGGTTGGAGGCGATTCTGAATAACCAGGATGAAAACGGCGCTCCCCGCCACTCGAATCCTGAGATCTTCTCCAGAGCTTTTAGAAACACCTGTTCGGCGATGTCTTCTGCTTCATGGCGATTGCCTACTTTATAGTAGGCGTAGTTAAAAATCTTATCAAAGTACAGGTCGTAAATTCGACCGAAAGCTTCGGCGTCATAATTCTTTGCTCTTTCTACTAGTTCTTTGATGTCTGCTAGTTTATCCATATTGCCATAGCTTTCACTTGTTTTAACGGCTATTCGACCATTTGGTTACGGGTAAAAGAAAACTTTTCGGGCAACAAGGTCTCGTTTATATGAGACGGGACCCAATGTCGACCTTAAAAATCGAAGCGTAATGCTCCACACCATTCTATCGTCAACGACATAATAAATGTATACTCGCATTTTTTGGCTACGATGTATTAGTATCTGAGCATTCTCACGTATTTTATATTTAGACCGTAACCTTATGGCATGAGTTGCGTTTAAGTAGTTGAAAGCTGCCACACCAAGCGCCATTTTATAGAGCGCTCGCCAAATCTATAAACCGCTTTTAAGCAAAGGATTATCGAGGAGGAGAAAATGTTCAAACGACTATTGGCCCTATTCTTAGTAGCAATGCTCGTAGTGCCCGCCGCCGCAATAGCATCCGGCAAATCTGATACCGCTGCAAGCAAGCCGGCCGGCAAAAGCCTGGAAAGACAAGATTCACAGGCAGCGACAGCAGATGGCGAAAGCGAAGATGGCGATGTGGGCACAAAAGACAAGCGCGAAAAAGGTAGTAAGGCCGGAAGAGCCGGCACCGACAGGGCAAACACTGTCACTGCGACCGACAATGACGACGATGACGCCACTTCAACCCCGACAAATGGCAAACTGAGAAAGCCGGTAAAACGCCTGAAAAACATCGGCGTCAATGCAGGCTCGGAAGACACCGAGACCAGGGCTTTAAGAAAGGCCGAGAAAGAAGCGGACAAAGCCGCTAAGAAAGCCTTAAAGGAATTGCGCAAAGCTGAAAAGAGAGCGTTGAAGGAAGAGCGCAGGCTGGGGAGTATCGACAGCAGCGGCACCATCGATAATAGTGGTACGGCTGACAGCACAGGAACCGCGCGCGGCCTGCAAAGGGCAGCAGCCGCCATCACTGCGAATATCGAAAGAATGGTCGAGAAATTCGGTGATGGCACTAAGAAAGCACAGGCAAGCCTGACGAGAGTCCTTAACAAGTTCAACACCTGGATAGAGCTTATTCTCGCAGGCGGGAAAAAGCATCCCGGAAACGGTCAGGGAAGCAACGATGACACTTCCACCCCTAGTTCGGGTGACAATACAAGCACTCCTACCTAGACGATAGACTGGGATGCGGCGTGGAGACCGGGTGCTCAGGCACTTCGCGAAGCTAGCATCGTCCGAAACTATGGCTTAAGCCCGCTCATGAGCGGGCTTTTTCTGTTCTCTAATGCTTTATGAACCGCTCTATGCTTTTATGAGCCGGCAATTTCTTCGCTGATATGGCCGTTTCGCGCTACATGCGTGACCAGCATTACGCAGGTTCCATCTTTGGCTTCATCGATTGACACCTTTTCCATGAGCGCCAACATAAGCGGGATACCCCGCCCCCGGAAATTGACCTCGTCACCGTTGGGCCCATGCACACATCGCCTAAATCGGCCCTCGTCTTTTATGGTCACAGTCAAATACTCACTGTCGCAAGTCGCTGTGAGACGCACGACATTCTCACGTCCTAGTGGTGAACCGTGCTCGATGGCATTGGCCGCAGCTTCACCAATGGCGACTTGGAGGTCGAAGAGTCGTTTTTCATCGAGTTCACAATGATTACCGATGAAATGTATGTGGTCGCGAACGCGAGCCAGGTTGGATGATTCGCTCCCTATAGCAAATTCATCTAAAGAATTGTGGAGAGTGCACTTTCTACACCTATGCATCGAACGATCGTGTTTACGTGAGCACAAAAACAATCATATCCTTTACGGCCGACCTCATGACAATCAGGGTAAGAACATACATTTAAAATCCCGACATCATCGACCTGTTCCTGTGGACGTCTATGACTGTAATTTACACAGAGCTTCGTCCATTATTAACAGTGCTATACCCGTTGATGGATTTTGCAGACCGGACTTACTCCTGTTTAATCTAATTCTAAGCCTCTATATTACAAGCGTCAACAATAAACCGGTTGTACGGCATCCAAGCAATCCCCCTACCGTTGCGCTTACAAAGCGGCGTCTGCATAGCCGGCCTGGTCTATCGCCGCGAAGAGCGCTCGCGCTTTGTTCTTGGTTTCGATATATTCCCGCTGAGGCACCGAATCCGCGACAATGCCGGCTCCGGCTTGAACATAAGCCTGGCCGTCTTTCATAATGATGGTGCGGATGGTTATACCGCAATCGAGATTACCGTTAAACCCGAAATACCCGTATACGCCGGCGTACGGCCCGCGAAGCGTCGGCTCGAGCTCATCGATTATCTCCATCGCCCGAATCTTCGGGGCTCCCGAGACCGTTCCCGCCGGAAACGCGGCTCGAAGCGCATCGTACGCACTCTTGCCTCCCGCCAGCTCGCCCGTGACCGTCGAAACGATGTGCATGACATGCGAATATCTCTCGACATACATTAAATCGTCCACCTTGACTGTTCCGGGCTCGCAGACCCGTCCGATATCGTTTCTACCTAAATCGACGAGCATAACATGCTCGGCGCGCTCTTTTTCGTCCCCCATGAGGTCATCCTCGAGCATGCGCTCTTCATCCGCGCTCTTGCCCCTCGGCCTGGTCCCCGCTATCGGCCGAGTGAGAACAACTCCGTCCTGAACTTGAATAAGCGGCTCGGGAGAAGACCCGGCTATCACGCAATCTCCGGTCTTAAGATATATCATGTAGGGGGATGGATTGATGGTGCGCAGCACGCGGTAGATATCGAACGGCTCGATGGTAACGGGCGTCGAAAATCTCTGCGAAAGGACGACTTGAAAGATATCGCCGTCATAGATATATTTTTTAGCCTTCTCGACCATCTCGGTAAAACGGCTCTCGGTAATATTCGAGGAGAATTCACGCGTCTTGAAACGCGCTATCTCCACGAGTTGAGTGTGGACGATAGACGCGCGCAATTTCTTTATCAGCCCGTCGATCTTCTCGACCGCGCTGCTGTAGAGTTCGTTGAGGTCACCACCGTTAACGCGAGCATTTACAACGACTTTCATCTTATGCTTCAAGTGGTCGAAGATTACGATCGCATCCGTCAGCATGAAGACCATCTCCGGGATGTCGAGGTCGTTGGTCGCGCTTTGCGGTATCTGCTCGAAGTAGCGAATGGCGTCGTAGCCCAAGTATCCGACCGCTCCGCCGTAGAACGGCGGAAGCCCTTCGATGTCCGCCGGGCGATATGCGGCCATCTTCTCCTCCAGTACGCTGAGCGGGTCATCTACATCTTCCAGAATGGTGTCCTCCTCGCCCTCTATCGTAACGCGATTTCCGTGCGCGGTGATAATGAGGTAGGGATTGCTCCCGAGGAACGAATACCTTCCTTGTTGCTCGCCGCCGACAACGCTTTCGAGCAAGAACGAGTTGGTCTCATTGCCCAGCTTCAGAAAGGCCGAGACCGGCGTGTCCATGTCCGCGATGATTTCCCTGAAGACCGGGATTACATTGTAGTCTTCGGCCAATTTCTTAAAATCGCTTCGAGATGGTGTATACATTTTTATCCTCCATAAATAAAAAAACCCTCAATCCCATATGGGACGAGGGTTATAGTCTCGTGGTGCCACCCAATTTCACAGTTCCCGGATATTCGTATCTTGCGCTCTCCGGGTTCTGCCTCTTGTGTACGGTACTTGGATATATTCCGTTCGCATCTACGCCTCGAGGGCCCACTCGACCAGTAACTCGGTGCCGGCTTTCACCAAACCCGGCTCGCTTCTTACCTGTTCTTCTAGCCTACTTTCCCCGTCATAGGCAGGTATTTAGTTAAGGAGAAGGTAACACAGCCGAAATACGCTGTCAATCCAGACGGCTTTTGCTTAAGGGATTTATGGCGCCATATAGCGTATAACCGCCGGCTATGCGGCTTCGCGCTTGCTGGTTATGTAGTCGGAGGCCATCAAGCACAGTTTCTTAAGGTCTGCTTGAGAATCGCGCGCCGAAAAAATATTTTCGCTCGCCGCTAGAGGCTCATTCGACAACATCGCACCGGCATTGGCGAGTGGTTCCTTAAGGGATGGCGGGCCGGCGATGGCCAATCCGCTTACGACATCCGATGCGATGAGCGCAAGCGCGCCCTCACCTACCGAGACCAGCGCGGCGTTCTGCTCAAACGCGCGCAAAATAACCGTCTTGCCCGCAAGGCTATCCGCGACAGCGTTCGCGGTCGCGCCATCCGCGATAACGATGACGTCAAAGTTTTGTCCAGCCGCGTCCGCGAACGACATATCGCTATGCGTGCTGAGCAGGCTTGTCGAGTCGCAGACTTCTTCATCCGCTGATGAGCTCGCTATGCGCGTCGATGCGTCGAGGTCTCCAAAGCAATCCCATATAATCTCGAATGCCTTCGCATCAAGCCCATCGATTGCCAAAAACAGGACTGTCTTGTCTAACATGTCGGCCATATAAATCCCTCCAAACAGTCGGTCAGAAATCCAATACGCCGACTATTTACCCCTTTGCGAAGTATTAAAATCGAGATAATTCTCGAAATATTAGAGCAACAGGAGGGAGTTGTTGGTGCTGGGTTGGACGAGGAACGCTTTGCTATCCACCCATCTCTACTTCGGGCTCGGCAATCTTGATACTATCACCGGTTGTGAAATCTACCGCCCTGTAAAAACACGACTTATGGCCGGTATGGCAGGCGACGCCTACTTGCTCGACGAGAATAAGGAGCGCGTCGGCGTCGCAATCATAACGCAGCTCTTTAATGTGTTGGACATGGCCGGAGGTATCCCCTTTACACCAGTACTGATGCCGGCTTCTGCTCCAGAACCAGGTTCGTCCGGTCTCGATAGTCTTCTTGACCGATTCCTTGTTCATGTAGGCGACCATCAGCACCTCGTTTGTGCCCCGCTCCTGAATTATCGCCGGAATCAAACCGTTTGCGTCAAATTTTAGCTCCTCAAGAATCCGCACTTACTTATTACCTCCACAGCCTTAATCTGTCTTACATGCCGGGCTCACTCAGCCTCTGCACGCCGATAACCGACTTCGTGTACTCTTTGAGAATCTCCTGGACCGCCCTGCTGACGGCGTCGACGATCTTCGCCATCTCTCCCTCGTATGGGTTGAAGTCCGCCTCTACCAGGTGTTTGTCTATAATGCTCTTAATATGGACCCGCCCGACTTCACTCTCTAACATCAGCTATCATCTCCCCTTGCCATATCTCTATCCTTGGGGTTTACCGGCTAAATCGCGATTTAGCGAACAACCTTACTATTATGATGATACCCATATCGGCGGTTCATATCCCGCAACGATGACTAAGCGCGGCTTCTTGGCAGCACCGGCGGGCGTTTATGTAGACTGCCACGACCGCTGCTTACTCCATCCCGAGCTACAGCCTAACCGGTATCCCCTGGCCGGCCATGTACTCTTTTACCTCTCGAATGGAGAGTTCGCCGTAGTGGAATAGGGAAGCGGCCAGCACCGCGTCGGCGCCTGTCTCGACGACGACCTCCGCGAAATGCTCGAGTTTGCCCGCGCCGCCCGAGGCTATTACGGGGATGTTTACCGCATCGCAAATCGCTTTGGTGAGCGGCAGGTCATAGCCATCTTTGGTGCCGTCCCGGTTCATGCTGGTCAAGAGAATTTCGCCCGCGCCGAGCGATTCTACACGCCCGGCCCACTCGACGGCGTCGATTCCGGTCGGCACGCGCCCGCCGTTTACGTAGACCTCCCACTTATCCGGCCCGATGAGTCGCGCATCGATAGCGACGACGATACATTGCGAACCGTAGCGGCGCGATGTCTCCCGTATAACGTCGGGATTCTTCACGGCTGCGGTGTTCATACCGATTTTATCGGCGCCGGTGCTGAGCATCCGGCGGATGTCGTTGCTAGACTTTATCCCGCCGCCGACGGTATATGGGATAAAGACCTGCTCGGCGGTGCGCGATGCGACATCGAAGATGGTATCGCGCCCTTCATGGGACGCGGTTATATCCAAAAAGACCAGCTCGTCCGCGCCCGCTTTATCGTATACCTCGGCCAACTCGACCGGGTCGCCGGCGTCGCGCAAATTGACGAAGTTGACACCCTTGACTACACGTCCGTCCTGGACATCGAGGCAGGGGATGATTCTAACGGTTAGCATTATCCCACCTCGCAAGCTCTATCGCTTCCGCAAGAGTGAAGTTGTTTTCATATAGGGCGCGTCCGATGATAACGCCCTCGACGCCCGCTACCTGAAGCGGCTTTATCTGCCTGATATCGCTGAGCGTGGAGACGCCGCCGGAAGCTATGACCGGTATATTGATGTTCTCGGCCAATTCCTCGGTCGCGAAGAGGTTGACGCCGGTCTGCGCGCCGTCCATCATGATATCGGTATAGACGATGCGGCTGACGCCGTAGACTTCAAGCTGCATGGCCACATCGGTCGCAAAGATATCGGTCTCTTCGACCCACCCTTTTATCGCCACCTTGCCCTCCCTGGCATCGAGACCCGCGACTATCTTGCCGGGGTATTTAGCGCAAGCCTCTTTGACCACCTCGGGACTGCTTATAACGGAAGTTCCCAGGATGGCGCGGGCGACACCGACGCTGAAAACGCGGTCCAGGTCTTCGATAGTGCGCAAGCCGCCGCCGAGCTGGACCGGCACATCGACCCGTTTTATTATCTCTTCGATTGCGCCGAGATTCTGCGACGACCCCGTAAAGGCGCCGTCGAGATCGACGACGTGCAAGAACTCAGCCCCGTCGCCCTGCCACTTCTCGGCCATATCGGCCGGGACATCGGCGTAGACGGTCGCGGCATCGGCTCGGCCCTGGTATAGGCGGACGCACTTGCCGTCCATTATGTCTATGGCCGGATATATTATCACGTGCATAACCCCCCAAAATTCTCCAGCACTTTCAAGCCGACGTCGCCGCTCTTTTCCGGGTGGAACTGGACGGCGTAGACGTTTCCGGACCAGATGCTGGAGGTAAACTCCAACCCGTAATCGGTCGTTGTCGAGATTATCCCCGTGTCTACCGGGTCGACATAGTAGGAGTGGACGAAATAGAAGTTCGACTCCCTCGGAACGCCCTTGAATATCGGCGCTTTGTTTACATACTGAACCTGGTTCCATCCCATGTGGGGAATCTTTTTGTCTGCGGGCAGACGCCGCACGGTGCCGTCGAAAATCCCCAGCCCCTGGTGGATGCCGTCTTCTTCACTTTCTTTGAAGAGCAGCTGGAGCCCGAGGCATATGCCGAGAAACGGCTTCTTTCTTGCAATTGTATCGCGCACCGCACCTTCCAAGCCCGCCGCCTGTAAGTTCGCCATGCAATCGGCAAACGCGCCGACCCCCGGCAAGACCACGCCTTCCGCGCGTCTTATGGCAATCGGGTCGCCCGAGACCGTTACTTCGAAACCGAGCTTCTCAAAAGCTTTCTCAACGCTCCTTAGGTTGCCCATCCCATAATCGATTATCGCTATCAAACCTATCACTCACTTTATCTATCGCTTCGCTTATATCTGTCGCTAACTCAATTTATCTATCGCTATGGCCGTATCCCTTCCGCTCTTTATGTAACCGGTGGCGCATGAGTTCGTGAAAACTGCTATATCCGGCCCTTAGTGCTCGGAATCTGCCCCGCGTTTCTCGGGTCTATCTCGACCGCTTCGCCGAGCGCGCGCGCCAGGCCTTTGAAGACCGCCTCCACCATATGGTGCGCGTTTCTCCCGGAGAGCATCTTGACATGGAGCGTTATAGCTGCGGTATTCGCAAAAGCCTGCAAGAACTCTACGGTCAAGAGCGTATCATAGCTGCCGATTATCTCGGCCGGCAACTCGACATCGTAAACGAGATACGGCCGCCCGCTGATATCGAGCGCCACCAGCGCGAGCGCCTCATCCATCGGCATGATACAACTACCATAGCGCCGGATTCCCTTTTTTTCGCCGACCGCCTCGTTGAGCGCCTGCCCAAGACAAATCCCGATATCTTCGACGGTGTGATGCCCGTCAACCTCTAAATCGCCTTTAGCTTTGACCTTTAAATCCATGAGCCCGTGCTTGCCGACCATCGCGAGCATATGGTCGAAGAAGGGGATTCCGGTGTCGACTTCGACCTCGCCCGTGCCGTCCAAGTTTAGAACCAGCTCGATATCGGTCTCTTTCGTCGTCCTTTTTATCTCAGATTTTCTTCTACTCATGATAACCTCACCTTTTAATCCTGGGGACGTTCCTTGCAAATCACACATTCTCAAGAATGTGTGATTTGCAAGGAACGTCCCCTACAATACGGCTTCTCGCAGCGCTTTCAGGAACGCCTCGTTTTCCGCTGCGGAACCCACGGTCACCCGCAGGCAATTCTCAAGCAGCACTTGATTGCCGCAGTTTCGAATCAATATGCGCTTATCGAGAAGGCCCTGCCATACTTCGGCGGCCGGCTTCTCCGTCTTGAACATTATGTAATTCGCCTCGCTCGGATACGGTTTCACGCGCTCTATCTTCGAAAGCTCGGCGAAGAGCCGGCCGCGCTCACTAAGAATCGCCTCTATCTTCTTCTCGAATATACCACGATGTGAAAACGCGATTCGCGCAATCGCCTGCGATAGTTTGCCGAAATTGAAGAATAGCTTCACCTTCAGCAAACTCTCGATGACTTCGCTGTTGGCCAAGAGATATCCGGCCCGCAATCCCGCCAGCGAATACGCTTTTGAGAACGTCCGCAGTATGGCCAAGTTTTCATACTGGGCCATTAGCGGCAGCGCAGTCTGGCCGCTGAACTCGGCGTACGCCTCGTCGATGACGACCAGCGCGTCGGTGTTTTTCAAAAGCTCTTCTATTTTCTCAAGCGGGACCAGGTCGCCCGTAGGGTTGTTCGGAGAGCAGAGAAAGATGAGCGCCGCGTCGACATCGTAGGCCTGAGCGATTGCGGAATCCGCACGGAGCGTCTCGGGGTCGCGCAGCAAAGACACCATCTCGGTCTCGGTGATGCGCCCGGTAATCCCGTAAATCTCAAACA
>Ga0154469_1046_pt1 | contig 13166 bp, 10 predicted proteins | sample RifGroC2_FD_115948 | JGI IMG/M metagenome (GOLD analysis project Ga0154469, IMG submission 115948) | Candidatus Aquicultor primus GWC2_53_9
CATATCTTGCATTGTAGTGAGAATGCGTGAAAGTAACAACAAGCGGGAGACGGTAATTATGCGCGGGCCGGCCAGACCGAATCCGGGAACTAAAGTCCGTGCACGTGTAGGTGTTGGGGGTGTATGATTAGAACAGCGGGGAGGATTTCTGAAGGGGTGCGTATGAGTCTGAGCTTACGTCGAAGGCGAAACGCCGTATACTTATTGCTAGTGGTCATGGCGGTTGTGTCTCTAGTAGTGACAGGCTGCGATAGGTTACGTGTCGGGCAGGCCGGAAAAGAAGCGGCAACCGAGCAAGACAAGCTCAAGACAAGTGAAAGCGCCGAGCCCGGCGCGGAAGACACCGCGCGCATCAGGGATATCGAGCCGACAAAAGACACCGCCGATTTCTATAAGGCCGTGAAGGGCGCGAACAAGGTCGTCATTATCGCGGGCGATATGGGAGATCCTCTCGAAGATCGGGAACAGGTGCCGCTTAATGCCTTCAACTCTCACGAGATAGAGTTCTGGCATATACTGGGCGCAATCACCTCGGCGATTGCCGGGAGCGAATCGCCTGAGCGGGAAAGCGATTACGTAATTCGCTGGTATGACAAGTACAAGAAACTGGGCGAGGCTAAAATCAACAAAGAATCGGGGCTCACAGAGCTTAGGTATATAGTTTCGTCGGATGGAAAGCTCGCACCGGAGGGTAACACAATATCCGGAAATGTCTTCATTCCAAAGAAAAAGCTTGCCATCATCAAAGATACTGCGGCAGCTCTTTTGAATCAGCGCGAAAAGGAACTCGAGAAGGCCAAGAAAGGCGCCTTGCGAGGCGTAGAAATTTAGAGCCGGGGGATTGAGGCGAGTCTTAAATAAGGTTTGCGGCCAGGTACTAGGACAACCAAGCGTTTGAACGTTGCTAACCCTGGTATAATTAGGATGGAAAGTGATATTAACCGGCTAGGAATGCGATAGGCAGAAGAGATTTTCGATAGCTGTCCACGGACAGCTTTAATCGTTGTGTTTCTAGGAGAAACAAGACAGTCTGGGACTGCGAGGATTATGCAAGACGACAAGTTGATAATACGCGGAGCGCGCGAACATAACTTAAAGAACATTAGTCTGGAACTACCCCGAAACAAACTGATCGTCATGACCGGCCTGAGCGGGTCGGGCAAGTCGTCACTGGCAATCGATACCATCTATGCCGAAGGACAGCGACGTTACGTCGAATCGCTCTCATCCTATGCGCGCCAGTTTCTCGGGCAGATGGACAAGCCCGATGTCGACCACATCGACGGCCTCTCGCCCGCTATCTGCATAGACCAGAAATCGACCTCGAAAAACCCGCGCTCGACGGTGGGGACCATCACCGAGGTCTATGATTACTTGCGCCTGCTCTATGCGCGAATCGGCGTCCCGCACTGTCCGGATTGCGGCAAAGAAATAGCCCAGCAGACTTCACAGCAAATCGTCGAGCAAGTTTTGAGGCTGGAGTCGGGAACCAAGTTTCAGGTGCTCGCACCGGTCGTTCGCGGCCGCAAGGGCGAGTACCGCGAACTTCTGGAGCGCTTAAGAAAGGACGGGTTCGCCCGTGTTCAGATAGACGGCAAAATCTTCGGCCTGGATGAAGATATCAAGCTCGACAAGAACGAGCGGCACGATGTCGATGTCGTCGTCGACCGGCTGGTGATGAAAGAGGGTATTGAGCGCAGGCTCGCCGATTCGGTAGAGACGGCCTTAAGCCTTTCCGACGGTATCATATCTGTCGACATCGCCGATGGCGAAAGACAAGACTTTAGCACGTTTTTTGCTTGTATCGATTGTGGAATAAGTTTCGAAGACCTTGAGCCGAGGATGTTTTCGTTCAACAACCCTTACGGTGCTTGCCGTGAGTGCTCGGGGCTCGGCACCAGGATGGTCGTGGACCCGGAACTCGTCGTCCCGGACGCGAGCTTAAGCATAAACGAAGGGGCTATTCACCCCTATTTTTATACGCGAATCGACTTTTATCCAAAGATAATCAAGGCGGTTTGCGAGGAGTACGACATCGACATGGACACGCCGTGGATAGACCTCCCCGAGGACGCTCACCGGATTCTACTGCTCGGTACCGATAGGCCTATCCACGTAAAGTATCGTACTCTTACGGGGCGAAGCCGCAGCTACAACTCGAAGTTCGACGGCGCCATCCAAAACCTGGCCCGCCGCTATCGCGACACCGAGAGCGATTATGTGCGTGAGCAGATTGCGCAGTATATGACGATGCGGTCGTGTCCGGTTTGTGACGGGGCAAGGCTAAAACCGGAGAGTCTCGCGGTGACGGTGGGCGGTAAAAACATCCACCAGTTCAGCGAGATGTCGTCTAAGGCCTCGCACGAATTCATAACCAATCTCACACTGACCGAGCGCGAGCAGATGATCGGGCATCGAATCCTGAAAGAAGTCCGCGAGCGCCTGCGGTTTCTAATCGATGTCGGGCTCGACTACCTGACGATAAACCGCACGGCGGGGACGCTCTCCGGCGGGGAGGCGCAGCGCATCCGCCTGGCTACCCAGATAGGCTCGGGTCTGGTCGGAGTGCTCTATGTGCTCGATGAGCCGAGTATCGGCCTCCACCAGCGGGACAACAAGCGCCTCATCCAGACTCTTAAGCGCTTGCGCGACCTCGGCAATACACTCATCGTCGTCGAGCACGACGAGGAAACGATGCACGAGGCCGATCATATCGTCGACATCGGGCCTTTCGCAGGTGAGCACGGCGGCCATATCGTGGCAAGCGGGACATTCGATGATATTTTGGCGGCACCCGATTCCATTACGGGCCAGTTTTTGAGCGGCCGGCGTAAAATCGAGACGCCAAAGGAACGCAGGGTGCCCGGCGATGCATGGCTCAGCATCAGGGGTGCCGCTGAGCACAATTTGAAAAACATCGATGTCGACTTCCCTCTCGGCCTACTCACCTGCGTAACCGGTGTTTCGGGGAGCGGAAAAAGCACGCTCGTCACCGACATCTTGTCTAAGGTGCTGGCGCGCAAGCTATATCGCTCGCGGGATCTCCCCGGAAAACACGAAACGGTCGGAGGGCTGGAGCACATCGACAAGGCAATCGAAATCGACCAGTCACCCATCGGGCGTACGCCTCGCTCGAATGCGGCGACCTACGTAAAGGTCTTCGACGATATCAGGAAACTCTTCAGCCAGGTGCCCGAGGCGCAGGTGAGGGGCTACAAGCCGGGGCGTTTCAGTTTCAACGTCAAAGGCGGGCGTTGCGAGGCCTGTAGCGGCGACGGTACTATTAAGATAGAGATGCACTTCCTGCCGGACATCTATATTCCGTGCGAGGTCTGCAAGGGCTCTCGTTTCAATAAAGAGACGCTTGAGGTCAAATATAAAGGTAAGAGTATAGCGAATGTTTTAAACATGTCGATTGAGGACGCACTTGGTTTCTTCGAGAACATACCGAAGATTCGCCGCAAGCTACAGACGCTCTTCGACGTCGGTCTCGGCTATATCAAGCTCGGACAGCCGGCGCCGACGCTCTCCGGAGGGGAAGCGCAGCGGGTAAAGCTCGCGGCCGAGCTTTGCAAGATAGCGACCGGCAGGACGTTCTATATTCTAGACGAACCCACAACCGGCCTGCACTTCGCCGATATCGAGAAGCTGCTCGAGGTTTTGGGACGCCTCGTAGCCCAGGGCAACAGCGTTCTAGTCATCGAGCACAATCTTGATGTCATAAAGACGGCTGATTGGATAATCGACCTCGGTCCCGACGGCGGGGAAGCGGGTGGATTTGTTATTGCCGCCGGCTCGCCCGAGGCTATAGCGTCAACCAAATCCTCGTATACCGGGCAGTTTCTGAAGAAGGCTCTGCGTGATAGCGGTGTGTTGGTAAGCTAACAGCCGATAGTGAAAACCCTAGCACTCTAACACTTTAATGTGTTAAAATATCTTAATTAAACCGATATCAGTACGGGAGCTAAAATGTTAAGCATCGCGCTACCAAAAGGAAGTCTCGAAGAGCAGACCCTCAAGCTCTTCGCGCAAGCGGACCTCGAGATAAAGAAGAGTGCCAGGGGCTACAATCCGACCACAAACGACCCCCGAATCAGCAAGGTCAAGGTTTTGAGGCCGCAAGAAATCCCCACATATGTCGCCGAAGGTTATTTCGACCTCGGCATCGGCGGTCACGACTGGATAGTCGAAACGGGCGCGGATGTCATAGAAGTCGCCGATATGCCGTATGCTAAGACCGGCGCGGGCATAATGAAACTTGTCGTTGCGGTTCCTGAGGGCTCGCCTATCGAAAGGCCCGAAGACATCCCGGCGGGCAGTCGCGTCAGCACCGAACTCATGAATGTGACGCGAAAATATTTTAAGGATATCGGTGTCCCGGTCAAGTTGTCGTTTTCATACGGGGCGACGGAAGCCAAGATACCCGAGCTCGTTGATGTAGTCGTAGACCTAACCGAGACGGGCGAGACGCTTCGCCGCAATCGCCTGAAGATCATAGGCACCGTTCTTGAATCGACCACACGGCTGATGGTCAACAAAGCGTCGTGGGCCGACCCGCAAAAGAGGCGGGCAATCGAGGAGATAAAGACGCTTCTTCTGGGCGTCATTGAGGCCCGTGGCAAGGTTCTTATCAGTATGAACGTACCCAAGGCGCAGCTCGATATCATCGTCTCCGTGTTGCCGGCGCTCAAAAACCCGACCGTTTCCCAGCTCTACAACTCCGACTACTTTGCGGTAGAGACGGTTGTAGAAAAAGCATGTGTCAACACGCTCATTCCTGAACTCAAGGCCGCCGGGGCCGAAGATATCATCGAACTCGTAATTTCTAAAATAGTGCGCTAGTTGGTTGGTCGATAAACCGGCAAGTAGCTTGAGCAGACCGGTCATCAAGCCATTGCTTAGTTAGCAAGCAGGCCATGGCTCGGATCTGCTCGTAGTATAAAATGTCGCTTTCTGTCTTTTTCAGCGGCTCGGTAGAGAAGCGTTTGCCGATTGTTAGGCCACAACCACCCGCTTTTTCTGCAAAAAGGCTCTAATAAATATGAAAAAGCGCTTGTATCGTGGTATAATTGAAGACGAATTATGTTTACAGAAATTGTATTCGGGACCGGTACGCAGAATCTCATATTAGATATACTTGCTATCGTTATAAAGCTGGGCATCCTGCTTATCGCACTCATCTTTTTCCAGCGGCTATATGCAGAAATCTCAAAGAATTCAGCCGACGGTCATCCAGAAAAAACTATCTTGGTATTGAGGGCTACGTTAACGGCCTTTGCGTTCGCTGTTTTAGCTCTAAACTGGCTTCCTTGGCTTTACGGGGCTACAGGTTCGCAGAATGCCTATGACCTCATCGCCGGTGAAGGGCAATACGCATTAGCCATACCCCTCGTCTTTATCCTCATGGTCATTGTCGCAGTTTGGCGACACAGCCCGAATTCTCCCACATCGGCGGCACCGTTGTTCGCTGCATATGCATTATCGATTGTCGCCATCGGCCTGCCGTCAGCAGCTTATGGGGATGCGTATGCCGTAGGACCGGCATGGTTGAGTCTGATCATCGCCGGAATAGCGATATTCCCGGCGATTCTTTATGCGGAAGGAATGCCGCATCCAACCAATCGGTTGCTTTATCGCTTCATAAATCTGGGCAAGGTTCGTTATGATGAAGCCGTTCACTATGCCGCGCAAAATCTTCACATCAGCTACAAGGGCTCCAATGTTCCTATAGGTTTTTCTGCTGCAGATGGCAAATACCAGGGGAAAATAGTGCAAATATTCGGCGCGGAGGGGAGCCTCTCCAACAATAAGATTGCGGGCATAATGACGGGCGCTGACTTCAAAGTCGATGATACGATAATCAACAGGCCCCATGCATGGCCTGAGGTTTATTTTAAAGCGCTTCGCCTCGAGTTGCCGCGTTGGTATGTGGAGCTGGCTGAGGACGAGAGCTGGGAGCCCGACTTAAAGCGCCTTGAAATCGAAATCGACGGGATTCAGATAGAAGATGAATATGAGATAGCGTCGCCGAAAGAGAAGAAAGCGCTCGAGATAGTCGACAAGCTAAGAGAAGAGATAATCGATTTAGACGCGGAATTCATCTTGCTGAACCAAGACGGCGTTTTTGTAGGCTATGATTTTTCGCGGATGCGCATGCCGGTAGAGTACCTCTTTGACAAAACAAAATTGCAGCTTAGTATGGTCGAGCAAATCGGGAAAATATTGGCGCCGGCAAAAACGGACAAGAAGCGGCCCGCATCGCAAAAAGCGGACAAAGAGAAGATAACCAAGGCGAAAGAGGCAAAACCCAAACCAGCGCAAGATAAGACCGTCAAAAGCAAAGCCCGCAAGAAAGGGACGATAGCGCGTTCCGGCCAGACGGATTCCGCCTCCAACTCAGTACCAAACAGTGTTTAGGTGATTTGGTCTTAAGCGACTAGATAAATCACTTGAAAAAACAGGCCCGGTGCTGCTAATCTAGTGTCAATCGTCAACATGTTGATTTAGAATTTGGTATGTCAGCCTGTAAACAGGCATCCCGCCAAAGTGGATGCTTGTTTTTTTGTGTGGGTAGGGAGCCATGATAAACACAGCAGGTAGTGTTCTTGTTGAGGAAATCAAGCATATAGAGCGACCTGATATCGCATTTTGCGGGCTGCTCCGTGACCGTATGCCGTTTTTGCTCGAAAGCGCGCTTCAGATGGAGCGATACGGGCGCTACTCGATTCTCGGCAGCAATCCGGTCAGCTTCATCAAGTCCAAGAACGGCGTCACCGAGTATTCGGTCGGTGGTGCGGTGAATATCAGCCGCTTAGATCCGTTGCACGTTATTGACGAACATATTAAGGAGTTCGGCTATGCCGACGATTCCGAACTCGCGCCGTTGCCTTTTACGGGCGGCGCGGTCGGCTATTTCGGGTACGACCTCAACAGGCAAATTGAGAGGCTTCCCGATATTGCCCTCGACGACCAAGGGATACCCGACGTTTGCCTTGGCTTCTACACCGAGGCTATAGTCATTGACCACAAAGACCGCCGAACTTACGCGATTTCATACCTTCCCCCTAACATGTCGTTCACGGTGCGGGATGCTTCGGTCAGGTTGAAGGGACTTATTGCAAAAGCGACATCCCGGAATCGTGTCCGGCTTGGCAGGCTGGATTATGACAGCAGAAACGGGCGAGCTGCGGAAAATCTTAGCGCGAACATGACGAAGGAACGTTACCGCGAGATTATCGAGCGTGCGCAGTCATATATTTCCGAGGGAGACATCTTTCAGGTGAACCTGGCCCAGCGGTTTCAAGCCGACTTAAGAGTCGAGCACTATCACCTTTACGAGCAGCTCAGAGTATGCAATCCGGCCCCATTCGCCGCGTTTTTGGGGTATCGGGATTTCTCGATATTGAGCTCTTCACCGGAGCGGTTTATGCTGGTAGAAGATGGTTATGTCGAAACCAGGCCTATCAAGGGAACGAGGCCGCGCTTTACCGATGAGCAGGAGGATGCCCGGGCTGCCGATGAGCTTTCACAGAGCGAAAAAGATTCCGCCGAGCATGTGATGATAGTCGATGTCAAACGCAACGACCTGGGACGGGTGTGCGAGTTCGGCAGCGTTCAAGTCCCGGAGCTGATGGTCGTAGAGAGCTATAAGGCTGTCCACCACCTGGTTTCGACGATCGTAGGGCAGCTTCGGCCAGACGTTAGCGACTTGGATTTGGTGCGCGCCAGTTTTCCGGGCGGCTCTATCACCGGCGCACCGAAAATCAGGGCGATGGAGATAATAGAGGAACTCGAGCCCTGCAGGCGAAATATTTACACGGGAGCGATAGGGTATCTAAGCACAAACCACAAGATGGACACGAATATTGCCATCAGGACGATAGTCGCAATAGACGATAGGGCATACCTACACGTAGGCGGCGGTATTGTCGCAGATTCGAACGTGGAAGCCGAATACCGGGAGACGCTCGACAAGGGGCACGCTTTGTTCAATGCGCTCGGCGTACGCACCGGCGGCCAGTAACCGGCGGCAATATTCATGCGGGCGGCACCAAGGGTGCTAGCCCGATAATCGCAAGTTCGGTCGTTAAATAGTTTAGCAATAGATAGGAATCATATGGAAGTCTACGTCAACGGCGAGTTTATGGATGAGTGCAAGGCCTCGGTAAGCGCGCTCGATAGGGGCCTGCTCTTAGGAGAAGGGCTCTTTGAGACGATGCGCGCTTATAGCGGTGTTATTTTCATGCTCGACGGGCACCTAGGGCGGATTGTTGCCGGGATGAAGACTTTGGGGTTTAAGAACATGCCCGGGCACGATGTTCTGTCGCGCGCATGCCGCAGCACGCTGGCATCGAACGGCTTCGACGACGCTAGAGTCCGGTTGACTATCACAAAGGGGACCGGCACCGCGAAGCAACCGACGGTGGTCGTGACAGCGGAGCGATATCATGGCTACGATGAGGAGCTTTATGCGAGCGGCATGTCCGCGATTACATTGTTCGGATATCGCATCTCCGGAAGTCCTATTCATCAACTCAAATCCACGAGCTGCCTACCATCGCTCATCGCCAGGGAAAAGGCATTGGCCGAAGGCTGTCATGAGGCACTCCTCGTCAATGAGAAGGGGGATGTCGCCGAAGGGTCTTTCACCAATGTTTTCGCGATAGACGCGGGGGCTTTATACACCCCTCCAATAGAAGATGGTCTATTGCCCGGCATCGCACGCGAGTGCGTCCTTGAGATAGCGGCAAACGCGGGACTCAAGGTTTTACAGGAGAGCGTTTCAGTGCTCCGTTTGCAGTCGGCACACGAAGTATTTTTGACTAACTCGCTTTTAGAGATAATGCCGCTTACCAGGGTCGACTTAATCGATATCGGGGGCGGCAAGCCGGGCGAGATAACGCTGGATTTGAGAGAACGGTACCACGAACGGATATCGGCAAACTCTTGAAACCTAAGCCTTGGTTTCAAACTGCCAGCAACCTATCTCAACCCTCATCTCATCCTCGAGTTTGCTCAAGACCAGGTTGTAATCGCTGGAGACCTCGGACGGGACAAGGTGGACAAGGATTTGCATTAGCTCGGAGCGGTTGTTCATGCGTACAACCTTCTGCTCGTTGGATACCTCGTATCCCTTGACCCCGACATCCTCAAGGAGTTTCTCAACCTTGATAACGCTCCAACAGTCCGGATGCGCCTCTTGTGGAGCGCGTATTTTATCCAAAAAACCTGTTAAAATCGATGCTCTTGCCATGACCCCACCTCCTCAACTTTTACCCTAGAGACACCTGGCCGCCGAGCTCGGATATTCGGCAAGGCGTTGATAACGGGCGCGTTCTTAGATTATCCTACCTTTTCTGTAAAGTATGAATAATAATCCCGCTAATGCACTATTCGCAAGTTCAATGGTTGATTTTGCACCGTAAGCGGTTCTGGGGAGGGATAGGGGTGTGGTGCGCTACGTTGTCACATATAGAACGACTTTTGCCCCGCGCTCAATCCGCGCCCGCGCTTTAGGATCTTGCTTAGAGATGTTACCGGCCCCATACTTTTCGACGCTTTCCTTGTTGGAGTCGCTGTATGTCGAAATTTCAAATCCCTTGGACTCGAGTATATCGCGTGCTCGCGCTTCGCTTTTGCCACGCACGTCCGGCATGATGACCTTACCGCTTTCGCCGCTAATAACGATCGTGATATTAGCACCCGGTTCTGCGATAAAACCCGCCGGCGGTCTTTGGGCTATGACCTGGTTCTGTGGCTCGTTGCTCAAGCGGGATTCACCCGTCACGACGAAACCGCGATTCTCGAGTTCGTCGACGGCAGTATCGACTGCCAAGCCTATAACGTTAGGCACCACGGTTCCGTTACCATCTTCGGTTATGACATCGCCGCCGGTGCTTATGGAAAGCTCCACAATAGCCTCTTCCTTGACTTCTGTTCCCGCCGCAGGGTTCTGTTCAAAGACTTGTCCGGGAGGACCCGCAAACGGTTTGTTGATCAAGGTATGGCCGAGCTTCAGCTCCGTGAGTTTCGCGATAGCTTCATCCTGGGTCAGGCCGATAAGGTCGGGCAGTGGTATGGGCTGGTGGACGTTGCACGTCTTTACATTACTCGGTTTATATTTTCGCACAAAGACGTGATAGCTGGTCTTCGGGCACCACTCGGTGGTTAAGAGGTTGGTCTCGTCACACATTTGAATTTGACTGAAACTGCCGCTAGACGGTTTGTCGAAACTACGTTCTTTTATGTCTTTGAGTGCCCGCTTCATGTGCGCCGACCATATTTGAGCCGGAAAAGAGCCCCCGGACACCCTGATACCATGGACGTTCTTCATCGGCTTCGGCGGTTCGCCCGGCTCACGCACGTATCCGACCCACACTGCCGTAGCCAGGTCAGGCGTATAACCACAGAACCATGCGTCGACGTAATCCTGGCTGGTCCCTGTTTTTCCGGCGGCAGGCCTTCCGATAGCGGCGCGCCGTCCTGTGCCGCTCTGGATTACGCCTCGCAGTGATTCGGTTACGAGGTAGGCCACGGCCTTGTCGATTACCTGCTCGGGTTCGGCTTTATGCTTATATATCAACTCGCCTTGAGCGGTCGTTATTTTGGCGACACCATAGGCTTTATTGTGCTTTCCGCCATTAGCGAGCGTGGCATAAGCGTTAGCCATTTCAAGCGGGGTAACGCCTCGTTCGAGACCTCCTAGTGTGATGGCCGGATTCGCCTCGAGTTTGCTCGTAATGCCGAGGTCTTTAGCGACCTTGACCACATTGTCAGCGCCGATTTTCATAATCAGGCCGGCATAGACCACATTTACCGACCATGCAGTCGCCCGCCGAAGGTCCATATAGCCGGACCCGGATTCACCCGAAGAGTTATGTACTTTCCAGTTCGCGCTTCCCGCGATCTTGAATACCTTCGGCGAAGATGCTTCATAGCCGTCGTCGGGAGAGACGCCATCCATCAAAGCCGCCGTCAGCGTGAACGGTTTAAATGCCGACCCCGGCTGTCTTCCCGGCCATTGTGCGGCAATATTGAATTTCTGCCTCGCAAAATCTTTGCCTCCGACCATGGCCCGGACCGCTCCGCTCTTTGGTTCTATCGAGACGAGGGCGACGTCCGGGTCGGTCGAGCTGGGGAGATATTTCTTCCAGGCGAGTTCGGAACTCTCTTGCATCTTCGGGTCGAGCGTAGTGTGTATCCTGAAGCCCTGCGAGTATATCGCCTTTTCATCGTAGCCTAGCTCTTTCAGCTCGGTCTTTATCCACTCGGTGAAGTATGGGGCGATGCCCTGATAGCTTCGCTGCCTAGGTTGCAGGGCGAGAGGGCGCTCTTTTGCTATACCGGCCTCTTTCTCGTCGGCATAGCCCTGGTCGACCATGAGCCCGATTACCAGGTCGCGCCGCTTTACGGCACCCTCGGGATTCCGGTATGGGTTATACAACTCGGGAGCTTTGATCATTCCCGCAAGGAGCGCGCTTTGTTCGAGGTTCAACTTGCTTGCCGGGACACCGAAGTATGACTGCGCGGCGGCCTCGATACCGTAAGCGCCGCTTCCAAAGTAGATAGTGTTCAAGTATTTTTCGAGAATCTCTTCCTTCTTATAAGTGCGTTCGAGTTTTGTGGCGAGAAAAGCCTCCCGCAATTTTCTCGAGACTGTCTTTTCCGGGCTGAAATAAGCGTTCTTTACGTATTGCTGCGTTATGGTCGAGCCGCCTTGCGCCGTCTCCATTTGGCGGACGTCCTTTATCAAAGCGCCGATGATTCTTATGTAATCGACACCTCGATGCTGGTAATAGCGCTGGTCTTCAACAGAAATCACAGCTTTCTGTATGGTGGGCGAGATATCCTTGAGCGGGACGATAGTTCGGTTTTCTTGGAAAAGACGCGTGATCAGGGTGCCGTCGGCCGCATAAATATGCGTCGTCTGGGTCTTGATAACGCTTTTTACATCGCCGATATCGGGCAGGTCCCTTGTTGCCTCGTAGACAAAGATGCCCCCGGCGATGCTGGTTAAGACGAACATCACCATTATCGTAGCTAGAAATTTGCGACTAAAAATGCAACCCACTCTTGTTCCTCCAGTTGCAACGACTTCTTCAATAAATAATACTATTAACAAATAGATTGCCACAAAAATTGCGATTTTGCCATAGGTTTGTTTGACCCCCAGACACCTGCGAGGCTAAGCTGCGCCCGCTATACTACTAGAGTATCATATGCACCTGATTTGACCACTCCCAATATGAGCGCGGGCGTCAGCAACATCCACTATATTATTTCAATATCCTATGGTAGGATATATGGGTGTCAATAAATTCAGGAGGTGGAAGCATTGAAAGAGAAGGTCGAAGAAGCACTCGCCCGTATTCGTCCTGCGTTACAGGCCGACGGTGGAGATATTGAGTTGATCGATATCACGGATGACGGAATCGTAAAGGTAGCCCTGAGGGGTTCTTGCGCGGGATGTCCGATGTCGCAGATGACTCTTACTAATTACGTCGAGCAGACTATTAAAGAGATGGTTCCCGAGGTAAAAGCGGTTCAAGCGGTCTAGCTCTCTAGGCTTTAAGAACCTGAGCGAAAAAGGAATCGGACCGCAGGAGCAAGCAAATTGCCGGCGCTGCGTTCGAAATATGGCGGCCGAGGCTTAAGGCCTCGGCTGTCGTCGTTTGTCATCCGAATTAGTTGATGGTTCGAATGTTAGCGAGGCAAAACGCACGTTAACCAGAGCGAGGCAGGGCACTTATTAGAGTTTTGGGGTGGATTTCATGAAAAAGCCGGAGATATTGTCGCCGGCGGGAAATATGGAGCGGTTGGAGTATGCGCTGGCCTATGGAGCCGATGCGGTCTATATAGGCGGCCGCGACTATAGCCTGCGGGCCAAAGCCGGTAATTTCACAGTTGAGGACATCAAGAAGGCCACAGATACCGCGCACGCTGCCGGCCGAAAGCTCTATGTCACCATGAACATATTCGCGAGAAACACAGACTTTAAAGAGATGGCGGCGTACATCCGCGAGCTCGCCGAAGCACGAGTCGACGCCGTCATCGTCGCAGACCCGGGAGTCATGGCGGTTATCAGGGACACGGCTCCCCATCTGCGCATACATGTTAGTACCCAGGCGAATATCACGAATACGGAGGCCGTGCGATTCTGGGGCAAC
>Ga0154469_1056_pt2 | contig 12727 bp, 8 predicted proteins | sample RifGroC2_FD_115948 | JGI IMG/M metagenome (GOLD analysis project Ga0154469, IMG submission 115948) | Candidatus Aquicultor primus GWC2_53_9
CCGATTTCGGCACCTTCGACGGCGCTACCATAACCGTCGACGACAAACCCGACACGCTTGTGGTCGGGCAGAGTTTGGTGGCACCACGCGACGTCATCGTCGGCAAAAACGACCAGCTGATGCAGGTACTCGATTTATCGGTGGTGGAAGATAGAGTCAGATTGAGCACGCTCGACGTTTTGAGGATCGGCACGGCGACCGATAGCGATACCGCGTCCGATGGTATAAAACTGTGGTACGATGCCGACAAGAACGGCTCCGTATCGGCAAACGACTGGCAGCTTTCGACATCGACGACCTTCGCAGGCGGGCGCGCTACTTTCAACAACATCAAGCTCGCTGAGATCACACCGGCAAACCCGGCGAAATTGCTCATCACATACGATATAGCGGCGGATGCGATGATAGACCGGACGATAGGTGCCTCGATCGAGTCGAGTGCGAGCGTAACTGTTGCGGTCCCGGATATGGTTTCGCTGCCCTCGGAGCCCCTGGTGGGCTCGCTTAACACAATCGCGCCGACACCGCCGACACCGCCAACCGGGTTGCAGATAGCGGCCGGTTTGAATAATGTCTACTCTCTGAGCTGGAAGAATAACCCGGCCAGCGAGAACGTCACATCGTATAACGTCTACCGCTCGACCGAAAGCGATGGAGTATTTAGCCTAGTGGGGAGCACAGCGCTGACACAATACACCGATACCGTAACGGCGTCCGGCAGCTACTGGTATAAGCTCTCCGCTACCAACCGCAGCGGCGAGAGTATGAAGAGCGCGGCCGAAAGTGCCGAGCGAGTCGACTTGACCATAACGCTGGGCCTGGCAGATACGACGACAACGATAGAGAGCGCGGATGCGACCGTCAAATTGGTGATTCCGCCGAGCCCGCGTTACGACAACAAGACCTTTACCATAAAGAGCGCGTCGCGACCGGCGGGCGTCAAAATGATAAGCAGGTTCTACTTTGAGTTTACAACCGACGCCATAGAGCCCTTCGACCCGGCGCTTACTCTCATGCTCAAGTGCATCAGCCCAGTAGACGAATCGGTCGCTATGTATCACTTCAACGACGCCGGCAAGTGGGAATCGGTCACGGGCGGCGCCTATGTCTATGACGGTTATCCCGACAACTATGACGTCGGCTATACCAACATCACGAAGTTCTCGGGCTATGCGGCAGCCGACGTTGCTTTTGGAGGCTATAATTACCCGCAACAGTATATCGATAAGCCGAAAGGCCCGCACGGTGGTTATGCCGACACGACGAATAAGTGTAAGGAGTGCCATGCTGTCCACCTCGCGACCGGAAGCTACAAATTGACGAGAGCGAGTTCGCGCGGCGAGACGTGTGAGTTTTGCCACGGTATTGGCGGCACGGCAAGCGTCACCGTCATACTCGATGCCGAAGGGCACGGTCTGGCTCCGAATGAGCAATCCGGCGTAATCAACGCGCCCGGTGACACCTATCCTGCATATAGTAAGAACGCGTCTTCATGGGGCTGCCTCGAGTGCCACTCGGCGCACGATAATCAAACAGTGAAGCTCGCAGGCCTCGAATCGAATAAGTTGCTCAAAGCCGACCCGAATCCGGCTAAGGTAAACAATTACGCGAATTACACGCCGGTCGAAGGAGAGACCTCGCAGACCGTGAGCCAATGGTGCTCCGCGTGCCATAACGCCAACTTCGGCGCCAGCAACGAAGGCAAATCGGTTCTTAAGGGGTCGGTAACGGCGACCGTCTTCGGGCATGCTTCGTCGAGCCACGGTATGACAACCACTCCGGACGGCAACCCGCAGGTAACGCTGGATGACGGGCTAAACAATGGCCCGACCTGCTATGACTGCCATAAGGCAGACGGCAGAACGGGTGCGAACGAATTCCCGCATGCGTCCGGCGCAGCTCCATCGATGCTGAGGGCGGGCAGCGACCCGCTGCAAATCGACAACATCTGCATAGGATGCCATCAAACAACTGCCCTTCCGTAAACTCTGGATTTCTATATAGGCTGCGATTTGGCCGTTAGATTAACGTAACGCTTGCGGGGACATCCGTGCTTTCTTAATCGGCGATATGAGGCTATAATCGCTGGTGTTGGTGTGACAAACAAGACAAAACTCTTCTGAGCGATGGCAACTCGTACAAGGATCTGGCTCTGCTTTGGAAGCCTGGCCATGCTGCTTAACCCAACCCGTGCCGTGCGGTGAATCTGCGTGACATTCCTGGCAGTGCGTTGGCTGATGGCACTCCGCGCAAAGCTTCTTGCTTACGAACCCTTCTATGGCGTGATTTCCCGTCTTCCAGTCGCTGGGATGCGGAATCGGCAGAGTATGGCATTCAAGACATCTCTTAGTCGAATGGCAACTACTGCAGGTTATCTTGTCCGGCAAACTCGCCGCCGGATACTCATCCCTCTTGATGCTCGTAGGAATCTCGCCGGAACTCAGATGGCAAGTCGCGCATTCGGCCGACGCGTTTTTCTGGTTGTGGCAATCGACGCACCGGCTCATGCCGAATTCGTCAAGCTTCTGTTTCTCCGCATGAAAGAGAGTTTTGGATGAATGGCAATCCATACATTTAAAACCCGCCTCTATCGGTTCTTTGTGCTTCATCTTGACGATGCGTTTAGCCCGAACCCGCAAGAGCACATCGCCATGGCAGCGCAAACATGCTTCATTCGATATCGGGCCTTCGCTTACTTCGCCGACCATCTCGGATTTTGCGATTGCCATCTCTACCAGCTGCAATTTCTCGATGAAAACGCCGGAAATACCGGGTTCCTGGTGGCAACTCGCACAAGCTACATCTTTATGGACGGTCTTGCCGGCGTTTTTGAGCGCAGACTGCATCTCATGGCAACTGGCGCAGAATTCTTGCTTCGATGAGAAAAACATGGCGGCCCCGAGAGTACCGATGACCAGAAAGCCGGCGAGCGTGCCGGCGATATAGCGAACCCGGATGCTTCGGCGTAGCTTTTTCTCCTCCACGTGACGGAGCGGTTTCTCGCTCGGGTGAACGAAGAATATGGCTATTACGACAAGGACTATAAAAATGACGAGGATGCCCAGGCCGATAAGGACCGGTATCTCCCTCATGTGAAGTTCTGGCTGGCGTATAGCGTCGGCCATGCGATCGATTAGCCCGCCGATAACTGGTTCGCTCATTGCTTAGCCTTCTCGTTATCCGGGTCGCCGCAACGATGGACATGTTTTTCATGGCACGACCGGCAGTCTTTTACGGAATGGCACGACAGGCACACCTTCTCGCCCGTCAGGCTTTCCTGCACGGCGTGAATGTTAATCCATAACGGTTTATGCGGCATCGTAACCTTGTGGCACCCGCGGCAGAGGCTCTCGTCTTGATGGCATGTCAGGCAGTCTTCAGGGGTGCGCTTGGCCTCTTCGCCGTGGATATAGGGCCAGCCTTCCGGGTGCGGGACCGCCGAATGGCAACGCTCGCAATCTTTTTCAAAATGGCACGATTTGCAGATAGAAAGGCTCCTTGCGCCATGGAGTTTCGGCCAATTCTCATCGTGGTTGATACCCCAGGTCTGCGCGGGCTTCATACCCAGCCAGACGCTGTCGAGGTGGCATGTCTCACATCGCGCGGACGCCTCTTCGTCATCGTGGCAAGAACTGCACTTCTCCATCATCGACACTTTGTTGGCAGCCGGTTTCCGACTATGGGCGACGCCTTCATGGCAGTCAACGCAATTGACGCCGGCTTCAATTATCTCCCGGTGACTCACCATCACTTTGAATTTTGTCTTAACACCGCGCATGACATCAGCATGACAGCTTAGGCAATTCTTGTTATCGATGGGTGCTTTCATCGAGAGTCGGTAGTCGCCATTTATATAATTATATAACATCCTTGCTTGCTCGAGCTTTTGAATGGGCAAGCTCATGATACTGGCCTTCTTATGACATGCGGAGCAGATAATCCCATTGTGCCGGGATACCTGCAACTCCTTGGATGCGGCCTTCATCGGATGGCAGACCTGACAAGCAATGGGATGAGATGTGAGTGACGATATGATGACGAGTACGGCCAGAACAGTGGCGAGAAAAAGGGGTATCGGCAAGCCGTATAGGCGTTCGATGCCAAACTTGTCGAGTAGGCTCCGAACGACAAAATAGAAGATCGTAAGAAAGACAACGGCTAAGACTAGTGACACGATGACGACGTCAGCATCACTAAGCCTGCTCAGTAAGACCTTGATATCCGTAGGCAATGCCACTTCCTAAATACCACCAATATTATAAGATTACCTGCTGACCGCCCTATTTGTTAGAGCGAGGGTCTCAATGTGTAAGGGATGGCGTTGCTATAAACCAGCAGCATCGTGCATAAGAATTATATCACAAATCGGCTGCCTGCTGCATGCTTTTGGGAAAGACCTCTCTGCTATAAGACCACCCTTCCACTTGACGCTTGCGGGCGTCGATGAACCGCGCCGCCGGCGGTAAAATCTAAAATCTAAATGCGATCGTAACGCTCCATACCCCGACTATGCTATCATTAAGCCGAAAGTATCCTCAAGGAGTGAACGATATTAACAGGCGACTCTTCGCGATCATCATCTTGCTGATAACACTGCTCGGCTCGGCCGGCATTCTCTATTACTCCGTCGCTAATGTGGCGGAAGACACGGACCCTAAGCCGGCTCCCAAGAGCAATGCGCCGGCCTTTGATTCTACCATTGCAGGCAAAAACGAGGCGCAACTTAGCGGTCCGCTAAACCTTGCCGTCAGCGACGGCTTGTTGTTCATCGCTGACACCGAAAACCACCGCCTTGCCATATATTCACAGACCGGGTCGTATAAACACATGATTGATTTGCAGGCGGAAAACATCGCGATAAAACCTCTCGGGATAACCGTTGATAAGAAGCGGCGCCTCTATGTATCGGTTTCACAAGGCTCCGACAACGCCATCCTCGTCTTTGATAGAAGCGGACGTTTCCTCCACCGTTTCCCCGAAGACGCCGGGAACTCCGGGTCGTTTATAACCCCGGGAAAAGCGATGGCGCTCTTTGCCAGTGGCGATAAGCTATACGTGACCGACATTGTAGACCATGATATCAAGGTCTACAGCCTCGAAGGAGACCTTATCACCCGGTTTGGCCGACCCGGTTCGGCCAAAGGTGAGTTTCTATATCCGAACGGTATCGTAGCCGACGAGAGCGGCAAGATATTTGTAAGCGACTCGAACAATGCGCGCGTGCAGGTCTTTGCCGCGAACGGTGAGTTTCTCCGCCTGTTCGCACAGCCCGGCAATGACGCGCTGGCCTTACCACGGGGCATGGCTTTCGACAGCAAAGGGCGGCTCCATGTCGTCGACACCCTAAAGCATAAAGTCTTTGTCTTCACGACAGGGGGTCGCTTTCTAAATTCATACGGCAAATTCGGAACAGGCAACGGCGGATTATCTTATCCGAACGGAATTGCCATAGACGTGACAAGCGGCAAGATTTTCATCGCAGACAAGACCAATAACCGCGTCTCGGTTTGGAAGTAACCCTTGGTCTCCTCTGTCGAACCAGCCTCACCCGTCTTGAGCAAACCGCCGATAATTGATATATTAGAGTTGGAGGTAAATCGCCTCCCTGTAGTGTTTTTGGTCGATTTTTGGCCATTGCAGAAGGAGCTACGTAAGGGTGACAGCTCGGCTTAGACTATATCGCAAATCCGCCTTCACCTCACCATCGATCATCTTCATGCTAATAGCGGGCGCATTGTTCCTGGCCCTCTTATTGCCTGGCACGGCTTCGGCGACGATATCCGTCGCCTCGGAACAAGTAAAACGAGGCAGCGCGACGCCGGGTATGGACAACATCGTCATGCAAAGGTTGGTCCTAAAAACCGACGCCGGCACCGCACAATGGACCTCTATCAAACTGAGTGAATTCGGGACAAGCGACGCTACGCCGACAATCGAGTCGGTCAAGATATATAAGGAGACAAACGGGGTCGGAGACATCCAGTTTAGCGGCACCGCCGATACCTCGATAACCGCCGCGCCGGTGACGTTCAGCACCGAGGAGACCGTCTTTACATTTAGCGCCGCTCAAACACTCAGCGAAACACCTCAGACCTTCTACATCGTATATCATATAAATCCGCTGGCCAACACTAGCGGTGGTCAAACAGTCGGTTCCAGGCTGGCAGATGAAAGCTACATCATAGCCGACAGCACAGTCGAGGCGTTTACTAATCTGCAATCACGCGAGATCACGCTCGCTTCAACACCGCACGCAACCGGCGCCAACCCGAGCCCATTCGCTTCCACTACCAACCTATGCCAAACTTGCCATGCGGTACACCTGGCACCGGACTTCGGGCCGGAGTTTAACCTTACCGGCAGTGATAGGACGCGACGGATTCTCAAACAGCCATACTTCGAGAGCACGTCAGTGGTAAACTACTACCCATCCGATACCTATAACGCGCTATGTCTGAGCTGCCACGACGGAACCGGGTCCTTCGTCGATATCAAGTCCAAGTACAACTCGACCAATCCCGATATCGAATATCCCGGGCACCAGACTTCGCATGAATCTACGCATACCGTGGGATACAAGCCCCCGAACGCCGAACCCTTTAAATATTTTTCAGGCACTAAGATGCCGTGCATGGCCTGTCACGACATTCACACGTCTAACAGAAGAAGCCATAAGATGCTATCTGACAAGCTATATGAATACGCGGTCGGCCAAGGTTGGGAAGATCCGAATGCCAATGGGCGCATCGACGCCGAAAACGATGAGATCTGCTTAGTTTGCCATAGACGTTCAGATGAAACATCGCGAACCGTAAGCATTGTCTTCGGCTATGAACTCACGTTGCTGTCAAAACCAGAGCACGACGAGGGCATCTCGGCTTGCACGGACGCTTCCTGCCACGGAGACCCGCACGAGCTAAACATCAATCAATAACATCGGATACCACATTCAAAGATGCCAAGCTATCTGCTACAATAGGTATGGTAAGACGTTCGACTCAACACTTCACGCGCATTGCCCAACCACCCATCTTACAAGCGTGAAAGCGCGCCTGTATATTGTGTTATGTTGAACACAGTAGCTCAAATATTCTTGTCCGGGTGCGTTCAACTGCTGAATCGACGCCGCCCGGTAAATCGTAGTTTTTTCGGAGGAACTAACTTGGGTAAACGCGCTTCAATCAGAAAGGACCGGACGCAACGGATACAACCCGGTATCGGTAAAGCGGTCGTCATAACGCTCGCCGTGCTGATTTTAATATCAATAACGGGGGTGGGCGTAAGATTCTTCTCGAAAGGGCCGGCAACCGATCCCCCCACCCAACAAGATGCCAACCAGCCGATCATCGATGATAAGCAAGCAATCATAGAGAAGTACAATAAAAGCGAGTTCGTCGAGGTCATCCCGAGTCTGGAGAAGTATCTCTCAAGAAACCCGAACGACCAAGAAGTGCGGGAACTCCTCGCGTCGGCATATCTGTTAAGCGGCAACGGAGCACGCTCTGTCAAAGAATACCAAACCATCCTCAAGTCAAAACCCGACGATGCTGATACCCTGTACAAAATCGGCGTAGTCTTGCAGCATATGGACAGGGGCAACGAGGCGATAACCTATCTCAATCAAGCAGTTCAGGCAGCGCCGGATGTGATTCTGTTCCACTCCGAGTTAGCCAGAGCCAACTCCAGGGCGAAATTTTACCGGGAAGCTATCGAGGAATGGAAGATAGTCCTCAATCTCCTGCCTCCGGCCGACAAGGCCAGGGCAAGCGCGCTCGCGGAGATCGCAAATATCTACATACTCCAAGGCGAATTCGCGCTCGCTAAAGAAGCTATCGTTAACGGTTTGAAGATCGAACCAGCGAGTGACGCGCTTATAGAGCTTGAAAAAAAACTAGGTGGACAAATCCAAGTCGAGCCGGCGCCGAGTTTGGAGGAGACCACCGGTGGAAACTAGACAGCTTCACCTGCTGTATTTGCGCTCGCTAAAACTCCTAATCGCCGTCTGCTTGATTCTCACGGGTGCCCAAGGCTCGGCGGTGGCCAGCCAGCTTATCGTAAACGGCTCGTTCGAGAAGAACCTCGGCGAATGGCAGGTAAATGAGGTGACCAAGGGAGCCGTCTTCCAGTGGGACGAGGCCGGAGCCGATGGCGGGGCTCTATTCAAGACGACAGGCCGAAGCCGGCGGGGCGAAACGCAAGCGAGCCAAAACAAGTGGGTTCATATCGAGTCCGGAAGCCGGGGTCTGCTCAAGTTTTCCTGGAAAAAGAATTGGTCGGCAATCCTCCCGGTACAGCACAAAGTCTACATAAACCTGATAAAACCCGACCAAACCGTCGCGTCGGTTTGGTCGAACAAGACGCTCCTCAACGACAACACGTGGAGGATCGAGTCTCTAGACATTAGCAGTTTTCTCGACCAGAAAGGACAGTATTCCCTGGTAATGGGAGTTACTTTCGAAAATGGCAAGGCCAACAACGCAACAACCTATGCATGGTTCGATGACGTTAGCCTGGAAGTCTCAAACAGCATGCTCAAAGGACCAAAGACCTCTTTCTTGATGCCGTCCGGCCGCGATAAGATAGTCGGCAAATCATATCTTGTCACAGGTATCGCCCTCGACGATATCGGCGTCTCGAAAGTGCGTGTGGCTATCGAGCGTCTCCATGACAACACCTATTGGAACGGAAACAGTTGGGTGGCAACCGAGTTCTGGAATGAGGCTAGGCTGTCCGGTGCCGTCGGAGGCCCCTTCGCGTCCTGGCGGTATGACTGGCCGTTGCCGACGAGCGATGGCGCCCTATATAAGCTATATGCGCGCGCCGAAAATATCACTTCAAACATCGAGCTGACACCGGCTGAGAGTATCGCCCAGGTGGACAATGTCGGTCCAACCGGCAGCATCTATGTCGAAGGCGAAGCCGAGTACGTAAATACCGAAGCGGTACGCATCGATATCGACATCAAAGGCGCGACTAAGATGCGTTTCAGCACGGACGACGCCAAAAACTGGTCCGACTGGGAGAGCTTCACAGCATCGAAGAAGCTGTCCCTGCCGGAAGGCGACGACACAAAAATCGTCACCGCGCAATTCAAGGACGGCTCCGAAAACCGCTACCAGATATCCGATAGCATCATCCTCGACATGACGCAACCGGTCACCAGGCACATCTTTCCCGCGCAAAAAGCCAAGAATATCTCGGCAGACTCGAGTGTCGGCGTGGTGTTCTACGAAAAGATGGCTCCCTGGAGTTTCCGGAACGACGGCACGGAAATCGGCTCCACCTTCTATCTCAAGCAGGGTTCGCGCTGGATAGCTGCCGAGGTGTCATATGACGACAAGACCAAGACCGCGAAGCTCGTCCCTTATGGCTCGCTGGATTCAGGTACGACATATACGGTTCACCTTAAGGACCTTATTAAGGACAAGGCCGGCAATGCGCTTGCCGCTAATTTCTCGTGGGACTTTACGACCAGCGGTTCATATACGTCCCTCTTCAAGAAAACGATCGACGCCACAGGCGGCACTATTCATGGCGGCGACCAATCTATAAGCCTCGAAGTGCCCGCCGATGCGCTGGCGGCGGAAACACTCGTCGCTATCGAGGAGCTGAGGGATAAGAAAGTACCCCCGATGAAAGGCATGACCAGATATAGCCCGGTCTACCAGCTGTCGCCCAAAGAGCTTCCCTTCAACACGCCGGCGCTGCTGAAAATAAAATATAAACAAGATGAAGTCCATAATCCGACCGAGCTGCGACTCGTCTTCTTCGATGAAGAACGAGGCAAGTGGTTGCCGGTGGAAAACGCGGCGATAGACCTGGTCAACAACCAGCTAACGGCCAAAATAACAAAATTGATGACCGTTACGGTTACGGCTCAGGACGACGCTTCACCTCCTTCGACCGCTATCGTAGCGCCGACCGGCGCCTCTGAGATTACGGGAAGGCTCTTCAATATCTTCGGCGTTTCGCACGACAATTCCGGTATCTCCCGCTTGGATATATCGATAAAGCGCCAATCCGACAACGCCTATTGGACCGGCGCCGAGTGGCGAACAGAGCAGGTTTGGCTAAAAACAAAGGTGGTAGCCGAGAAAGACCGCTCCAAAGCAACCTGGTCTTATAGCTGGCGACTCCCGGACAACAAGTTCACGGTCTATGAGCTACGCGCTCGCGCGACGGACAAGAGCGGCAACGTCGAGTCAAACGCCGACCTGGTTCGGGTGCGGTTGAGGTAGGTGGCCTGGCTTCTAGGAAGCCTTAACGGCCTGGGATGGGGAATAAAACTGGTGGTTATTTCTGCCCTGTTCTTTGGCGCGATACAAAGCTGCATCTGCATTCTTAAGTAGAAAGCGTGCGTCTTGGCCATCATTCGGGTAAAGACTGACTCCTATACTGGTCGTGATTTGGAATTCGTGTCCATCTAAATCAAATGGTGGCTTTACAGCCTCAAAAATTTTCTGAGCGACTTGCGACGCATCTTTTGCGCGATCTATCTGGGTTAGGAGCAATACAAACTCATCACCACCAAAACGGGCGATAAAATCACTTTCCCGGAGACATGCTTTGAGCCTGCCGCTTACGTCTTGTAAAAGCTGATCCCCCGCACAATGCCCCAGCGTATCGTTGACCGTTTTGAAGTTATCCAGGTCAAGAAAGATTACGGCCAGCATTTCCTGGTTTCGTTGCGCCAGCGTTATCGCCGAGTTGAGCTGTTCGGTAAAGAACATTCGATTGGGTAGGTCGGTCAGAGAATCATAGTAAGCCATATACTTAATCATCTCTTCGCTTTTCTTACGCTCGGTGATATCGCGTGAAATACCCAATACGGCGCTTATCTTCCCTGCCTCATCACTAATAGGGGTTAACCTCGTTCCAATCCAAAGCTCGCCCCTTGAAGATGTCATCGTCTCTTCACTGTAAAACGATTCGCCGGATTCGAAGACTTTATCCAAGTTGGTCTTTTGTCTCTCGGCTGCTTCGGGCGGGAAGAGCTCTCTGATTGCTCTACCGACGACGTCATCTCGCTTGAGCCCCAGGCTTTGTGCCGCACAACTATTGACATACGTGACATATCCATCCCTATCTAAGATAAATATCATGTCATGCGCCGCTTCGGCTAATGTCCGATAGCGTTGCTCGCTTGCCTTAAGGGCTTCTTCGGCAAGTTTGCGCCGCGTAATGTCTTCGAAACTCTCAACGCCGCCGACTATGTTTCCCTGCTCGTCCCGGAGCAAATCGAGGTTTTTCGAGGCCGTGATGAGCTCACCGTCTTTTCTGCGGATTTTGCAGATTTTGCCGATAATGGGCTCGTCGAGTTCGCATTGGAATAAACCGCATTTCGTCGAGCACGGCGCCAATGCAAAGAGAGTGCAGGTCTTGCCCATGACCTCCGCCGCACTATACCCGGTAATTTCCTCGGCCTGCTTATTAAAGCTTGTAATTTTGCCCTTCAGGTCTACTGTGAAAATCGCGCTGGGCACGAGTCGAAAAATATGCTCGGCCCAATCTTTAGAGACACGCAGAGCCTGCTCGGTCTTCTTCTGTTCTGTGATGTCGGTGACGATAAGCAGAGACACTTCCTTGGCGTCATACGCTGTCAAGCTTCCTCTGATCTCAACGGGAATCAAGGTTCCGTTCTTGCAGCGAAAAGACGTGTCGCAGATGAAATATTGCTCGCGCTGCGATTCATTCTGTGTCGACGTGACACGATCGAATAACGACGCCCCGGAATCGAGTCGTTCGATATTCATCCCTATGAGTTCTTTTGCTGAATAACCCGTAAGCTCTTCCGCCTTTTTGTTAGCATCCAGCAAATCGCCTTTACCATCGAGAAGCAAGACGGCTATGTTGGCGTCGTTGACGACCGTTTGATATCTCTCTTGGGACAATTGTTTACTCGACATGCTGCCTCCTTCTATTCTATATCGGCAGCATATCGACTCTCTAAATCATGTTTTACCTGGTTATTCATATGAGGGGTAAGGCTGTCGCAGTTTGACGTTTTAAGGGCAACATCACACACTCAAGACATTGGCCGACGCAGGAGCGGCGGTGGGATGGACCGACCCGGCAGATACGCTCTCCAGAATATCCAGAACTTGTCGCCTGGGCTCGCATAACATCGCTCAGGGCGAAGTTCTTTTCGTAAAAGCAAGAAGCCACCAACTTCCTGCTGGTGGCTTTTAATATATAAACTGTTACAAGTGGTGGCCGGGGACGGACTTGAACCGCCGACACGGGGATTTTCAGTCCCCTGCTCTACCAACTGAGCTACCCGGCCCTCCGCAAATATTAAGACCGACATTTGGCCGGTCTTATAGCTACCTTAATAGATTACGAGAATCGATAGAAAAAATCAAGGCTTATGGCGTTTTCGCATGCTATCACCTGCATATTGCATCGCTTCGCCCTGCGCGGTAAGGCGTTCATGCAAAATCCTGGTATTATCTCGTGTATTGGCTATGATGTATTTATGCCCGAAACAGCAGTCATCTTTGTCACCGGCAATAACAATAAGTACAGCATCGCCGCTCTGGTCGGAGCGCTCGAAAGCACGCCCGCTACCGCCGCCGTGCCCGTCCATTTCTTGCCGGGAAAGAATGCTTCACGGCTGTGCGATAGCCTCCGGCTCTTAACAGGGACCTATGAGCAACTGCTCGTCTGTTTTTCATTCGCCACCACCGGCATAGTCGCCGCCCACGCGCTATTGATGGCGCTGCGCGCG
>Ga0154469_1100_pt1 | contig 12555 bp, 12 predicted proteins | sample RifGroC2_FD_115948 | JGI IMG/M metagenome (GOLD analysis project Ga0154469, IMG submission 115948) | Candidatus Aquicultor primus GWC2_53_9
GGTAGAAGCTGATACGGTAGATCCAGAGGCTGATTGTACCTTGCTCGACGTGACACCCGAAGCAGTTTTTGACCGCTACCGAATGTGACGACTTCTGCCAAGATTTGTAGTATTGGTCCATACTGTGGCATCGAGTACAGCTCTTTGGATTAGACGTGTAGGCGTAGGGAATAGTCAAGAAGACGATCACTAAAACGAGTATGTATTTAAACACACCTCGTTTTTTGCGCTCGCTCCCGCCCGGCTCAGGCCGTTCTTCGACGCCGTCTTCAGTTATCAGCTCTTCGCTGTCAGGATTATCTCTTACATCATCCATGTAAACCAACACTCTGGGGCATTCCTGGCTTTATTATTAGGCAACGACTTGCTTAAAGCAAGCTCGCGCACCGATGCGACAACCAAATTTATGGTTTTAGCGGCTATTCGTGGACAAAACCTTTTGTCTCCGAGTGTTTCTTGATATGGCAGAACGAGCAATCGTTCATTCGTGCGGAGTGACATTCTTTGCACATCTTTCGCGCCGGCACGACATTGCCGATATCGCCGACATTAGGATGAGCCGCGCCCGGGTGGCACTTAATGCATGAAAGGTCGGCCTTGGTGACATGCCCGCGATGGTCGATTTTAATATCACCCGACGCCGAGCTTACCCGGTTTAAACTGTGGCAGCCCTGTCTCTGGCAGGAATCGATGCCGGGCACGGAGGCACCGGCGGGCTTGAGGTCGGCGCCGACTATGCTCGCATAGATCTCACGGTAGAAGCTTATACGGTAGACCCAGAGGTTGACGGAACCTTGCTCAATATGGCAGTCGAAGCAGTTCTTAGCCGCGACGGTGTGTGATGATTTCTGCCAGGATTCGTAGTATTTGTCCATGTTGTGGCAGAGCGTACAGCTCTTTGGGTTGGAGGTGTAGGCGTAGGGAATTGCTAGAAAGGCTATCAGTAGTCCGAAAAAACCGAAGACGAAGTACTTCTTTAGACTCTTTTTTTCTTTAACAAGCGGCTCTTCCTGAGGTTGACTGTTTTCTTCGGACATTGAAACCCCCTTTGGAACGATGCATGGCTGTCGGAATAGCTGTGTTCTGCTTATTATGTGACAACTGCTACATAGTTGCAACAATTCGTCCGCACTATAGGGGGTCTATGTGCTAGAGGGAGCTTTTATGAAAAGCGCCCTCACCTGAATCGAGGTAATTCTCAGAACGTTGGAAGCAATTTCCGGCGCATCAGTCGTGGACAAAACCTTTTGTCTCAACGTGCTTCTTGATATGGCAGAACGAGCAATCGTTCATGCGCGTGGCATGACAGCCTTTACACATCTTCCGCGCGGGTATTAACGCGCCGGTTTTGCCGACATTGGGATGCGCCGCGCCCGGGTGGCATTGTGTGCAGGAAAGGTTGGCTTTGGTAACATGCCCTCGATGGTCTATCTTTAAATCGCCCGACGCCGAGCTTACCCGGTTTAGACTATGGCAACCCTGTCGCTGGCAGGAATCGACACCCGGCACCGAAGCACCGGCGGGTTTGAGGTTGGCGCCGACTATGCTCGCGTATATCTCACGGTAGAAGCTGATACGGTAGATCCATAAACTCGCGGCGCCTTCTTTCACATGGCATTCGAAGCAGTTGTTCGCAGCTGTCACATGAGTAGATTTCTTCCAGGACTCGTAGTAATCGTCCATGCTGTGGCAGAGCGTGCAGCTCTTCGGATTGGATGTGTAGGCGTAGGGGATGGCGAGAAAGACCAGCAGAAGGGCAGCGCCAATCGCCAAAAAATACCCGCGCTTAAATTTTCTCGTTTTCGCGCCCGATGTTTCCTGAGGCTGTTCAACCGTATCCGGCATCGTGCTCCCCAAGCCTTAGCTAAACGATTGACGATAAAGATATCGATTATATTATGTAATAACGGCTTGTTACTTACAAGGATATTTTCAGGAATTTGTGTTACAGAATTATCCACAAAAAACTGTAGCGTGATATCAATACTATATTTTTTCGCGTGTGACCTTGCACAATAAACCCTTGCTTAAATACTGATCTTCAAAATAAGATCGAAGTCTCGAAGCCGTTTAGTATTACATTGGCGCTTGATTGCTCCGCACCGACGCTGTATGATTCAATCGCAAAGCTGAATATCGACCAATGCGATCTTGTTGCCCCGAGATAGCAGTCGCTTAAGCGATTCATGTCTTCTGCGTTGTCTTGGCAGAAACGAGGTTTGATGAATGAGTCGCTTCCCATCATACAAATAAACCTGGCGCTTGATGTCATCGGGCCGGCTCTTCTAGTACTCGTCATCATCGGCATGTATGTCGGTCATTTTACCGGCAACGTGATGACCGGTCGGGCCCGCAAGCGGTTCAAGCTATGGCAGTGGCCCGACCATGTGGAATTACCATCGTTAATTCGTCGTTCGATGCACTTGATGTTGGTGGGCTCGATGATCGCGTTGATGGTGAGCGGCATATATATCCGATTTCCGTTTGAACTGCCTCTCGGTAATCGCACGACCATCAAATATCTACACTATGTCGCGGCTTTCGCCGTTACGGCGATATTCTTCATAAGAATCGGCTATGCATTTCTCCATAAGAGCAAAGATTACCGCGAATTCGCGCTTACCAAGAAAGACATGATGGCCTTTGTGCCGACGCTCAAATACTATGCGTTCATGGCCAAGTCGAAACCACACGTCGCAACCTATAACCCGATGCAGAAAGCATCATATGGCCTCATGGTTCCCACGTTAATCTTCATTCAGATAGTGACCGGGCTCGCGCTGCTGTTTTCGCCGCAGCTTCTCGGTTGGCTGGCCTCATCGGTAGGCGGGCTCGCGTTGGCTCGGGTCTACGTGAGAATCATTCACTATTTCGTGACCTGGGTCGCGGGTGCGTTCATGTGCGCTCATATCTATCTCGCGATCACCGAGGATCTGCCGGCGCTGCTGTTCTTCTTTTTCGGGTTAAACCCGCATGATTTAAAAGAGCGGAGAAGCAAATCGGACGAGGGGCACGGCCCGGAACTGGAGAAGACCGAAAGCGATCACGGTGCAAATCACTAGGGCCCGCAGAATCCCTCGACCATGAGACGATGATGCCCGCCCAGCTCTGATAGCGTCGATTACTCGGTGTGGATGACTTCGTTCGATACCGTGTCTATCACGACCACCGAGGCGCTCGAAAGGGGACCTGTGGAGCCTGCGGGACTCCACACCAGGACAAAAAGCCAGACGTCGCGTCCCTGAAGGCTCGCGCGTTCGGCATACGCGGGGAGCGCGGGTTTGTCGACGGCCGCGAGCGCGGTCGAGAGTGCCCGCGCGATCGAGCCGGCGTCTTGGCCCGCCTGTCCCGCAGCGTCGATGATGCCGTTTACCATTCTATCGCGCAATGTCGTTGCATCGTCTGCGGTATATTGGTCGGCAAAGCTTAGAACGACCGATGTGAATTTGACGTCTTCTACATCTTCTACGGCGTAGTCCTTCTTTGAGATTGCAACTTCGGGCTGGAGTGAAAGCCCCGTGCCTCCCTTGAAGCGCTCAAGGCTCTCAACACCCGGTTCCGCGCTTTTCTCTTTGAGCGGCTGCTTAAGTTCTATGGGTGGTCGAGACGCTTGTTTTTCCACGGCGCTTGGGGCGCTTGCCGATGGTGCTTGCCGGTTCTGCCAGATGTTTGATTTGGCAACAGCGAAGACGAGTGCGGCGACGAGTGCGGCGTATCCTAAGTTCAGCGCCGCGCGCCGCAGCGAAGCGCGTCTCTCTATCGAGTAGCGCCGGGCTTTTGTTGAAAGCCGATGGATATTGCGTTTGCGCAGAATCGACTCGAGTGCCTCCGCGAGTGAACGGGGTAGCTCGACATCAGATATTGAAGCGAGTGCCTGCGCTAATCGTTCTATCTTAAGGAGCTCCGCCGTGCACGTTGGGCACGCGCGAAGATGTGAGGCGACCTCTTCGGTGCTCACCTGTGTCAAAATCCCATCAAAATATAGGGGGAGTAAGCGCAAGACCTTGCTACACTTCATGTCAAACAGACCTCTCCGTGCCAAACCTGTCATTTACTAGAAGGGCTTTCTCTATTAATACCATGTCTTATCTAATGAGTTCTTTCAATGCGTCGAGCCCCCGATCGAATTGTTGCCAAACAGGGCTCTTCCCTTGCTCTGCTTTCTTACCGTGCACCATTTTTCCATATTCGACGAATGTCAGGTCAGCATCGGCATGGCAGCGGCTGCAGGTCTCGGGCAAGTTTTTCGCGGATACACGCGATTTCGGATCGCGTGAAGGTAGAACGTCGTGGTACCCGTGGCAGTCCCAACATGCCGGTGCGTCGGGCGCCGCCGCCTTATATCCTTTTCCGTGGTAGTAATCATTGTACGATTCCCAATAGTCCTTGTGGCAGTTGCCGCAAATATTTTTAGCGTGAGTTCTCATCTCAGCCAAGGTTTGCGGTTTCTTGTTCGATGCCAGCGTCGCATGCGCGTCGTGGCAGTTGCCGCAAGCCGGCGCCGACACGCCCCTCTTGCCGGTTCTTCCGCTGAGCGCCAATTGCCCGTGGACGCTCTTAGCATAAAGTTCATGCTGTTTTTCGTGGCTGTGGCACTGTGAGCAGGTGCGCTTCGCGACTTGTATCCAGCCGGCGTTCTCAAGATCCTTTGTCGAACCCTCGAAGTTCGGGTGGCATGCGATGCAGGCAAGTGATTTGTGCGGATTAATGTTACGCAACTCGATCGCCTGGCTCAATGGAGTCCGCGGCCATGTTGCGACAATGGAAAAGGTCGCAGGGTCGAACGCGAAGACCGAGATTCCGGTGAGCAGTCTGCCGCTCTTCACATCGGTACGGTTGACGACGATAAGCAAGACCTCTTCTTCGTTCAAGAAGGCTTTTTCGATGTAAGAGGGGAGGGCGTGATCGTTTGTCTCCGCAAGAACTGTCTCCACGCTCCGACGCAAAACGCGCTTCTCCAGACCGAGCATAGTCGCTTGAGCCGTAATCTCAGAGATGATGTCGTCCCGGTAGAGCTTTGCCTCGACGTCCCGGTATTCCTGAGCAAACGCAACGACTATTGGCTCAATCGCAACCTGCTCCAAGGCATCTGCCGCGTAGTGCTTTCCCGACACCGATATCTCAGGGCGCGGGAGGTAATCATAGGCTTTGGGACCGGCGCTCTCTGCTCTTAACACGAGGTCTTCAAAGGTCGGGTTTTTCGCGCTCTCATCGGCAATCTGTCCCTGCTCGGCATTGAGGTCTCGGATGTTGAAAATATCCAGCATTTCGAATCTGGAGTCGAACATTAGGGCGAAGGCAAACGCAGCTACGGTTACGGCGATGACGATGGCTGTGAGGCCAAGTGCAGTCAAGCGCGTAAACCGCTCCAAGCCTCGGGGCGCAAATTTTCGTCCACCCACCGTTTTATTAAGCGCCCTATTGGCTTTGTCGGCTATTTGCCGATATACGGATTCCGGGACGAGAAGAGGAGGGATAGCCAGCAAGAACCGGGGAAGTCCGCGTGACTCGGCCAATATAGCGGAGCACTCGTCGCATGTCGCGAGATGCTCCTCGATGCTGCGGCGAATATCTTCGCTTAGTTGGTCATCAATGTAGTCGGCGAGCGAACGCCTGGCATCATCGCAGTTCATCTTCGGCCCCCTGTCTCAATCTTAGGATTAAGAGAGGGATTTTACAACAGCCGCGAGTATCTTTTGTTTTGGGTAAGCGCCGGAGGGCTTGGAGTCAAACCTAGACAAGGTCGAATACCGTCTAATCTTTAGAGGCATGCTCGCTATAGCTAAGGCTGAACACCATGGCAGCGCATACAGAAGTTTAGCGTGTGGCAAGCGTTGCAGCCGTCCCGATCCGCTTTTGCCGCTGCTCCGTGGTTCGACCGCCAGCGCACGGCGTGCGACTGAGGCTTCTTGGTATGGCAATCCATACACCAGTCGGGTCTCCAGTTATGGCACTCGTTGCAGTTGATGGTCTTGGTCATCTGACCGTGGACTTGGAACCAGTTAGCCTGTTTGTGGCTATCAGGGGTTCCCATCTTAGTATGGCAAACACCGCATTTGGCCGGCGCTGTCTTCCCATCGTGGCACTTCATACACGTTTCCATCTTGGGCTTGCGGGCCTTCTCGTCGCCGAGTCCATGAACTACTCTCGCATGACACGTCGTGCAGCTTAGGCCTTGCTCGATATGGAGCTTGTGGGGCACGTTGAGGCCGCCACCGAATGCCATCTCCCTGTTGAAGGAGTGACAACCACCGCAGGCCTCGTTGACCGGCTCCTTCTGGGTGGCGTGAATCTTTGGCGGATTTGGTTTATTAAAGACCGTGAAGTGGAGGTAGAGCTCCTTTACGGCGGCCACCTTGTGGGTCGCATAGTTTATGACGCCCGGCGGCATGTGACACGAATAGCAGGTTACCTCCGAATGGACCGAGGTCTTCCAACTATCGAATGCCGGGTTCATCTCATGGCAACTATTACAGAAGCCGGGACTTCCGGTATATTGCAGTGCGCCGTAGCTGAAGACTCCCAATGCTACAACCGCGATAATTATGATATTTGCCTTGCGCTGGTTGTTAAAGTAAAAATCTTTGATTTTTCCCAGCAAGCCCTTAGCCTCGTTGCTCACGTTTATTTACCCTTCTCAAGATCTTCAAATGGATCGTGACACTTGTAACAGAAGGTCTTCGCGTCATGACAGACCAGGCAACCACTCTTTCTGACTTTAGCACGAATGCTGTGAAATGTCCTCCATTGTTCGCCGCCGTAGTGGGTCGTCGGAAGCTTACTCTTATGGCAGTCGCTGCAGAATGTCGGCGTCCAGCCATGGCAATTGTCGCATTGGCTGTCGGGATGATTCGGGTCTTTATACAGCTGCCCGTGCATCTCGAACCAGTCTTTATTCGTATGGCTCGCCGGGACACCTTTTTCTGTATGGCAATCCTTACACTTTAGGATAGGTGCGCTCTCTCTGCCGGTATCATGGCAGCTCAAGCAGAGCTGCATTGCCGGGCGTCTCATAATCTCGTTATCCCTGTCCTCACCGTGGACGACCGAGGTGTGGCAAACGACGCAATCGATTTTACGTTTCTCGAAGTGGAGATTGTGAGGTACGATAAGGTCGCCGCCGGGAGATACGTTTCGCCAGCTGACATGGCACTTCTGGCAGACTTTGCTCTTGGTGTCGTGCGTAGCCTTGACCGGGGTTTGGAAACTACCGGTGATGTGCTTTGTGGCCTCGGTGATCTTAGTGGGGATGCCTACGACAAACCCTAAATAGCCGGGTTCTTTATGGTGGCATTCGATGCAAGTAATTTTTTCATGCGATGAGGCCTGCCATGCTTTGACCGGATCCTTCATCTCGTGGCAGAGGTTGCAGGTCTGAGGACGACTCGTCATAGCCGTTCCGGCTACGACCACGGCAATGAAAAAGACCACAAGGGAAGTGGCTATCGTTAAGATAAGTTTTTTGGTTCTGGAAGACATCCCTTTTATGTCTGGCATTGATGTACCGTCCTCATGGTTGTTTTTGCTTGTCCTTAAAGAGACATCGGCTTAAGCGCATTCGACTTTAGTCCAAAGATAAAAGTCTGTAACATGGTAACACATATTGCTTGCAAATCATACTTACTTATGCTTATGCGCCGAGCGCTCACCAAGCTGAGCCATGTCTTACGCATCTATGGTTAAGATTTATAGGAAGCAACGATACCGTTATTATAAATGCTATATAGAGGTCATTGTCAAGCAAATTTTACCAAAACAAAACGCGCTGGACAGCAGGTTTAGCTAAATGAGGGCGGTATTGACGCGCAGAATGCTAAAATATTATCAATACCAGCACGTTAAACGCTCAGTCCCGCTAACCTAATCAATATTACGCGCCGGAGATGATGGATTGAAAAAAATGAAGATATTCTTGGGTGCGATGGAATGTCACAACTATCCGGCCACGCCCACGCGGACGCTTACTGACCTAGCCGGTCAGTCTTAGTATATAGGAGTTGACCGCAGTCATTCTATCGGTCAGAATCAGGATGCCCATTGCCAGAAGCAGAACCCCGCTTACGATATTTACCGCGCGGTAATTCTTTTTAATCCAGCCGAATGCGTTGAGCGCCGTGTTGAAGAAGAGCGCCGTTGCGATAAACGGAATACCCAGGCCGAGGGCATAGACGCTTAAGAGCACCGCCCCCTGGCTAACGGTGTCGCCGGTCGCAGCCACCATGAATATCGAGCCGAGTATCGGACCCACACACGGTGTCCAGGCGAAACCAAAGGCCATACCCAAAGGCAGCGCGCCCCATAGACCGCGTTGGCTCGTGGTGTTCGACTGAAAACGCTTGGTGTTGTAGAGCTGCGGTATTTTGATGATGTCCATGGTGAACAAGGCAAAGATGATTATGGTGACGCCGGCGATTTTGGTCATAATCGACTGGTAGCTCATCAAAGAAACGCCGACGAGGCCAGCCGATACGCCTAGACCGACGAATATCGACGCAAAACCCGCTACGAACAGGAGGGTGGCGAATAGGATTTTCAGCCGGTCCTGGCCGCTCGATTCGCCGAGCCGGTCGACGGAGATGCCTGAAATAAAGGAGAGGTATCCCGGAATGAGCGGCAAAATACAAGGTGACAAGAACGATATAATGCCGGCTGTGAATGCTATAAGTATTCCAATATCAGGACTGTCGCCCACGTATACCCCCTACCGGTACCAGTATTCTTCAATCATTCTATCACAAGAACGCCGGGAGGGAAGAAATTTTTCATATTACGAGCGTGTCTAATATTGGCAAACTGACAAAAAAAGGATATACTACAAAGCATAGTAAATCGTTTACGCTTTTTTGAGAGGTTTCTATGAAGCGGTTTAAGCTGGGAAGTTTCCGACCGTCCGAATCGGGCGTTAGAAAGATGCTCGGCGACCTTGAGGCCGACATAATGGAGCTTGTGTGGGAGAAAGACCTCGCAAGCGTAAGGGAGATCCACAGTATCCTAGAGAGAGACCGCGAAATCGCTTACACGACTGTGATGACGGTTATGAGTCGTCTGGCCGAGAAAAACATCCTTTTTCAGGAGCGTAACGGAAAGCAATACCTCTACAAAGCTCTCCTGAGTAAAGAAGAGTTCAACCAGACCATGTTCGTCTCGGTATTCAACGGTTTCCATGAGGACCTCGGAAAAAAAGCACTGAGTTTTTTTGTCGAGAACATCACCGAAGACGCAGCGACCCTCGACGAGCTTGAGCGCCTGATTAAGCAGAAGAGAAGGCAGATAGAGGAATGACCGAGACGCCCTCGCGAAATACGCGCATCAGTATAACTGGTCTTCTGGTCTTGGGGGCTGCGGCGTTTGCGGCAATCGGGTATAACATCGACCGGTGGCTTGCCAACGGCTTTGCGGTAAAACGTGTCGCTGAGACTTGCGCTGGTTTCGGGACCGGATGCAAAGACGCCTATATATCTATTGCTCAAATCATAGGAAGCCCGCATAACCTTTTGATAAGCCTGGCCATCATAGCGTTTAGTGCGGCGTTGGTCAAAGCTGTTTTTGTGCTCGCTTCAGCCAGGAGGATGGCGGCGGGCTATATAAATATTGGGGAGGAATTGCCGCGCATTAAGCGTCTCCTGATAGGGCTGAACGCTGAAGACATGAGGGTTCGGGTAGCCGATGACGAGGCGCCGGCGGCGTTTACGCACGGACTTCTTGCTCCCTCGATATGTATCTCTAAAAGACTTATCGATAAATTAAAAGATGATGAGTTAGCGGCGCTCCTCGCACACGAAATCGGCCACGTTCGGCGCCGCGACAACCTTGCGATTTTTGCCGCACTCTTCGTCCGTGATTTTCTCTGGCCGCTGCCGATAAGTCACTATTTGCTTGCTCTGTTTGTTCGTGAGAAGGAGTATGCCGCCGATGATTTCGCGGTCGAGCTTACCTCAAAACCGGTCGAGCTGGCCGAGGCTATCGTCTCTGTGGCCCGGGCCACCCAGCGCAGCATGACCTTCTCGCCGGCGTACGCGACGTTTTTCTCTGGAAAAGCGACCGCTAAAGACCGGGTTCAACGTCTGCTCGACCCGGAGATAAAAGGGCGCCCCTCCATCTCTAAGCTGATGCTTAGCATTGCCGTGAGCGCAACCATCGTTCTTATCGTTGCGGGCTTTGCGTATGGGCAGCCTGCGATAGACTCACATGCGGTCGGTAGTTGCGGAATGGGACCGGAGTGCGCGGCTGAGAATTACGAATGCTGTAAGTAGTGAAAATAGCGAAAATTTTTTGTATTGAACTACTATGAGTCGTAGTAGATATGTTAAGATGGATATGCTCGTGCGCGCGGTTTATTGTTTGCGCAGATATAAGAATTTGGCCAGGGCAGCACTGGCCTGATAGATAAGAAAAGCATTTAGAGAGGTGATGAGTTGTGGATAAGAACAACGCTAATGAAAGGCTCAAAGGCAAGCGCGCTCAGTTTGTCGAGCCGAATAATAAAAAACCGGCGCTGCTTTATGTTGTGCTTAGCATCGCGGTCATAGCAATAGTAGCTTTTATAGCCGTCTATGCAAGCTCAGGCAAGACGCCGGGTGCGGTGGAGCCGTCAGCCGTCGAGGCAAAATATATCGGCAGGTATTTACCGGCCGATTTTAAACCGGTTAAGCTGACCGAGCCGGTCATTTACGACCGCCAGATAGACATGGTTCCGGTTACTCCTGAGGTCAAGGACGGCAAAGTAATCATCAAAGCGGGAGACGTCATCAGTAGCCGCATCGTATATTTCGAGTATTCCCGGCCCAAGGATAGTCAAACAATATCGTTGATGGCCTACATCAAACCCTCGGGCGAACTCTTTACCGGAGTAAGTTATTGCCCGCCTTGTGGGGCCAAATATCACCATTTTGAGGCCGACGGGACTCTGACATGTAATTCTTGCGCCACCAAACGCGACCCGGAGACCGAAGCCGGTATCTCGGGCGCGTGTAAACTATATCCGGCCGACGCGATTGCGCACAAGCTTGTCGGCGAAAATATCGAGTTGGCCGAGGCCGATCTGGTCGACTGGGAGGCGCAGCCGCTTGACAGGCCGGTTGGCGCGGAATAATCGAACGGTGCAAGCGCACACCGGTCTTGCAACATAGATTTGAGACGATGGAATTATCAGAGTTTGTGTTTACGAAAGCGTAAGGAGGCCTTCATGGACGAGAGCAGGATTGACGAGGTTAAAAGCGATGCAGACGAGGTGAGCCCGAAGCGAGACACCAAGAGCCAGGTTCTCAAGTATGTGGGGATTTGGGTTGCGGTCGTCGCGCTCTTTCTCGTGTTCAACAACGTTATAAAGTCGGTTGCTTCGAACCAGGCAGCCACATCCAACAATAGTACCGGTTCGTTTAGCGCCGGGCAGCCAGCCGCGTTCGAGCCGGGTGCAGGTGGAGGCACGGGCGAAGGTGCCGGAGCTTGCGGCGGCGAATGCTGCGGCGTGTCGGCTGAAGCCACCCCTAGCGGTTCGCAAACGAGTGCGTCGGCCGCCTCGACGGAGCTTGCCGCGATAGAGAAGGCCGCCATCGATTATTATGTCGGGAAAACCGGCGACCGTGAGGTCACCGCTGAGGCTAAAAGCTTAGGCTGTCATCACGAGATCACGATTAAGAAGGACGGCAAAGCAGTCACTGAGCTTTCTTTGAGAAACGGCGAGTTCACACCGTTACGTCCTTGGTAGATGAAGTAATCATCGGATGGCCGGCGGGCGCGCTGGAAGCGCTTGAAAGAGGGAGCATGGACTCCTAAAGCTCTGGCGCCGACGGCGGCGCAAAAGAAAAAATAATGTAAAGGTGAATTCTGTGAGGCTCCACCACATAACGTGGAAGAATATAAAGACGCATCCCGCGAAGGTCGCGCTATTGGTGGCCGGGCTCGCGGTCGGCGTGGCGGTCATCGTCGGACTCTATACCGTCTCCAAGGCCATGCACATGGACCTAATGGACAAAATCGATGAGTACGGTGCCAACATGGTCATCACACCCAAGAGCGAGAGCTTGCCTCTCACATACGCGGGCGTGACCGTCGGAGGCTTGCAGTACAGCTCACAATTGCTCACCGAGAAAGACCTCGAAAAGATACGGACCATTAAAAATAGCGCCAACGTAAATATAGTCTCGCCTAAACTTCTCGGCATAATTGAAGTAAACGGGTCGAAGATGATGTTGGCCGGAGTTCGTTTCAAGGATGAGCTCAAGCTTAAGAAGTGGTGGGAGGTAAAGCAGGGCGGCCGACCCGCCAATGAGCGCGAGATATTGCTCGGCGGCAAAGCGGCGCGCGAGCTCGGGGCGAGCGCCGGGGAGAGTCTCAATATCTCCGGTCAAACCTTTCGCGTCGCCGGGGTGCTCGCGCAGCTCGGCACCGAAGAAGACGAATTAATATTTATAGGCATAAAACAGGCGCAAGCCATTCTTAAGCGACCGGGCGAGGTCAGTTTCGTAGAGGTCTCGGCGTATTGTAAAGACTGTCCCATCGACGACATCGTCGAGCAGATAAAGTGGAAATTGCCGGGAGCCAAGGTCGCGGCAG
>Ga0154469_1070_pt1 | contig 12271 bp, 16 predicted proteins | sample RifGroC2_FD_115948 | JGI IMG/M metagenome (GOLD analysis project Ga0154469, IMG submission 115948) | Candidatus Aquicultor primus GWC2_53_9
TTTATTAATTTGCGACTCTAAGTTGGAACCCGTGCGATTATCAAAAATTAATTAAGTTTTTACGCGCTTTAAATATTTCGAGACTTTGGTCAATATTTCGCAAATTTAAAGGAACAAGACCGATTGGCATCGAAGATGTTCCGGATGCAGGTTTATGAAAATATCCGGATAATAAGAGAGAAAATCGAGCGAGCGTCGATTCGAAGCGGTAGAAGTGCCGATGATGTGACTTTAGTGGCTGTGACGAAGAATCAGCCGGTAGAAGCTATCATGCAGCTTCTGGAAGCAGGGGTCATAGATTTAGGTGAGAATCGGTCGCAAGAGCTAATTTCGAAGAAAGAGGCTCTGGAAGCTCGTATCAACTGGCATTTCATCGGGCATTTGCAAAGAAATAAAGTAAGGTATATCATCCCTTTTATATACCTGATACAATCTGTAGATAGTATGGCTCTCGCAAGAGAGATAAGCGCCGGCGCCAAGAGAATTAATAAAGTGCAGGATGTTTTGTTGGAAGTCAACGTTTCGGGGGAAGCGACCAAGCACGGCTTCGCGCCCGACGAGGTTGCTCAAGCGTTGAATGAGTTAGTTTTGTTGGGCAATGTTCGCGTCAAGGGTCTGATGACGATGGCACCGTTGGAAAACGATGCGGAGTTAACGAGACCACACTTTGCAAAATTGAAAAAGTTATATGATAGTATATCTAGCAGGCAAGAACGCAATATTGAGATGCAGTATCTTTCCATGGGCATGAGCAATGACTTTGAAGTAGCAATAGAAGAAGGATCTAATATGGTTAGAATCGGAACAGCGATTTTTATTTAGCTTAGGAGGAGACATCATGCACGAAAAGCGTGAGAGCATTGCGGGAAAGATACGAAAGTATTTTACGTTGGTCGAAGAAGAGCCGTATGAGCACACCTACGAAGACCTGACAGACGAGAGAGACTATGACGATGACTTCGATGAGGTGCGCACCGTTCGAAAAATAACGCGCTACCCGGATTTGGATAGGGCAAGGAAGACGGCGTCAATTCATTCAGTACCACAGCCACCCCAGGTCAGGGTGCACATCGTCGAGCCGAGAAACTTCAACGATTGCCAACAAATCGCCGACAAGTATAAAGAAAACATCCCTGTAATAATAAATCTTCAACTGAGTGACGCTGACCTTTCGAAGAGATTAATCGATTTTGCCAGCGGTTTGACCTATGCGCTCGACGGCGGTATGCAGAAAGTCGCTGATCGGGTATTTCTGCTCACACCCAACAACGTAGACGTATCGGCGGAGGAAAGAAGGCGTTTGTTGGAAAAGGGATTTTTCAACCAGTTCTAGGAGGAGCAGCCGTTGCTTCAAGGTAAGGTTCTTGCGATTATCGGAGCAGGCAAAATGGGGGAGGCTCTTCTGGGAGGCTTTCTCGGAGCAGGCGTCGTAGAAGCAAGCAATGTTGTTCTGAGCGATGTTGATGTAGGTCGTCTAGAAGCTCTAAGAGACAGATTTAATGTGGAGATAACGCAAAGCAATAACGAGGCGATAGCCCGTGGTGATATAATCTTGCTGGCGGTAAAACCGCAGCAAATGAGCGAGGTTCTGGCAGAAGCAAAGGAAAGCTTTCGAGAGGGCTCGCTCGTTATTTCTATTGTCGCCGGTGCCAAGACCGAAAAAATAGCGAGCTTGGCGGGCAAGGATATACCGGTAATTCGTGTTATGCCGAACACCCCGGCGCTTGCTGGAAAAGCGATGTCGGTGGTGAGCCGGGGGGCGTATGCCGGAGACGAGGACGTCTCTATTGCGTTAGAGCTTTTTTCATCTGTAGGAGAGGCCGTAGAGCTTCCAGAGGATCTGCAGAACGAGGCAACAGCGGTGAGCGGGTCCGGGCCCGCGTATTTCTTTTTGATGATAGAGTCGCTGATAAGAGCGGCTTCGGATGCGGGAATCGATGCGGAGGTTGCCAAGAAATTGGTCGTGCAGACGATGGCGGGCTCGCTCGCTCTTCTGCAAAGTACCGGCGCCGAACCGGGGGAGCTGCGCGAAGCGGTGACCTCGCCGGGCGGCACTACTGAGGCCGCGCTCAAGGTTTTTGAAGAATTCGGATTTGACACAATGATTCAAGGGGCCATAGGGGCAGCAATAAAAAGAGCTCAAGACTTAGCATAATCGGAGGAGTGTCCAAGTGCCGTTCAATATCTATCAAGTGGTCGATGTTGTCTTTCGCTTATTATATATATTTATACTTGTTCGAGTGGTATTGTCGTTTATCCCGATACCGGTAAACAATATCACCAGGCCTATATTGAACTTTATTTATGATATCACCGAGCCGATTTTGCGGCTCGTAAGGAATATAATCCCGCCGGTCATGATTGGAGGTGTCGGACTCGATTTAGCGCCCATAATAGCAATAATACTCCTGCAAATCGTTCAAACTATCGTAGTATCTGTATTAAGACTCGTCATTCCTTAATCAAAGGAGGATTCGCAGATGAAATTGACACCATTAGACATTCATCACAAGGAATTTCACAGAGCAATACGCGGCTACAATGAAGAAGAGGTTGACAAATTTTTAGATGATGTCGCAGAAGAGTTCGAAAGAGTGTTCAAGGAAAGTATCGAGCTAAAAGAGCAGTTAGAGAAGGCAAAACACGAACTGGATGGTTATCAGGGCATGGAGAAGACCCTCCAAAACACCCTGTTGACGGCGCAAAAATCAGCCGAGGACGTCACTGTTCACGCCAAGAAAGAGGCGGAACTAGTTCTGCGGGATTCAGAGCTAAAAGCCAAAGAGGTCATTCAAGAGGCCTACGATATGAAGCGCAAATATGAGGCTACTTTGAATCATTTAAAGCAAGCCGAGGAAGATTTCCGCAATAAATTTAAGTCCATGCTCGAATCCTATATGAGAATTGCCGACAGTACGGCTGCGCTGGCGGAAATCGGCACGGATATACCGGGTCTCAACGAGAAGACGCGGGCGTTTGAGGAAAGGCCAAGTTTCGTCGAGATCGAGAAACATAGCTTCGCTGAAGTGGAAAAACCTAGAATCAGCCTTGCTAAAATCGACGAAGAAAGCGAAGAAATCACAGCAGAAGAGAACTTAGACGATTTTTTACCGGGTAGTTTTATCGCTGAGACATTTGTGCCGGACGATTTCATGTCTACCTACGGTGACGCGAGAGATGCTTCAAAAAACGACATGCCGAAAAAGAAGAATGACGACGATTTCGAAGACTTTGGAAAACCGAGAGATTCTATGGCGTTCTAGGCTGATAATCGTATGTATCTAAGCACGCATGGTGACGGCATTATTCTCAACATATGGCTGCAACCGCGAGCATCAAGGACGAAAATCGTCGGTATATATGGAGATAACATTAAGATCTCGGTAAAGGCGCCCCCGCTGGAGGGGCGCGCTAACGACGAATGCATCGAGTTTTTATCGGCTCTACTGGGTTTTCCGAAGAAGCATTTTACGATAAAATCAGGGGAGCAAAGTCGTCATAAGAGAATCTATATTGAGGATGTGACTCCTGAGATAGTCGAGGCTGTTTTGGAGAAAGCGGTTACTTCTTAGCGAAAAACGCATGGAGTCCATTGGTGGCAACAAGTAATGAATATTACGATTGATAAAAATCTGAAATTGTTTGTAGGCAAGTATGTGGACTCGCTTGCTTCATGGGCCATCATTGTTTTCTATCATCAGAATCCGGGAGTAAGAGATAGAATAACCGATCTGGCAACACATTTAGGGCGGCGCGAAACCGACATAGAAATCGCGGTGATAGAGCTTGCGAAGAAAGGTTTGCTGCTCAAAGAGGATGAAGGCGAGGAGGCGGTCTATACATATGACCCCGAATCGATATTGCATCAGCAGGTAGAAGAGTTTGTAAACGCGCTCGATGTTAGAGACGTGCGTCTGTGGGTACTCTCGGAAGTACTGGAAAAATAGACATAATCGAATATAGGGTATACGGCGATGAAGAGGAGAGTAGTCAAGCTTCTTGTCAAGCGAGTCGGGGCTGGGAATATCCAGCGGTGTGAGCCCGGCCTGGCAGCTTTCGCGAAAATCACCTCTGAGCTATGAGCTGAAAAGCGTACCTTAGGTACAGCCTAGTAAGTGATTCGGAATTCCACCGTTAGCAGGAATAAAGAGCAGGTCGAAGGGGTCTAGAGCTTGTGCTGAGCTTTGATGAAAAGCAAGAATTACGAGCACGCATAGAAACGTGACCTGAACCAAGGTGGTACCGCGGGTCCTCCTCGTCCTTGTTGAGCGAGTGAGGGCTTTTTCTATAGACGAGGACGCTGACGAATGATGACTGACGATAATTTCGCAAGAGTTGGGTCGCTGGCAGTTGGGAACTATTACATAGAGGTGATAAGTCGTAATGGATGAGCAGGCGAAACAGGATTATAAGGCAACGTTGAATTTGCCGCAAACAGAATTTCCGATGAAGGCTAACTTACCTCAGCGGGAGCCCGAAATGCTCAAGTTCTGGGCCGATATCGATTTGTATAAGGCGATTCGCTCAGTTTCGAAAGGCAAGCCGAAATTCATACTCCACGATGGCCCACCATACGCCAACGGCGACATCCATGCCGGAACGGCAATGAACAAAATTCTCAAGGATATAATAGTCAAATATAAGACGATGGCGGGTTTTGACAGTCCTTATGTCCCAGGCTGGGATTGTCACGGGCAGCCAATCGAGCATAATGTCGAAAAACAACTCGGCGAGAAAGCGAAGACGATTTCACAGGTCGAGTTCCGCAAGCTCTGCCAGGATTATGCTATGAGGTACGTCGATATCCAGCGCGAACAATTCATGCGGCTCGGCGTGAGTGGCGACTGGTTCGACCCTTACCTCACGCTGAAACACGAATACGAAGCTACCAACGTAAAGACTTTTGGTGCGCTTTACAAGCGCGGCCTCGTCTACAAGCGCCGCAAGCCTATCCACTGGTGCGTCAAGGACCAGACGGCGCTTGCGGAGGCGGAGATAGAGTACAAAGACGAGGTCTCACCATCGATCTATGTGAAATTCCCCTTAAAGAGTGAGTTCGAGCCCGTCAAGACCTTTGACGAGCCGAAGTTTATCGTCATTTGGACAACAACACCCTGGACCCTTCCGGCTAATGTCGCGGTCGCTGTCCACCCGGAAGCCGACTACGTCGCGATAAGGACCGCCGGAGAAATCCTAATATTGGCAGAGGCGAGGCTCGAAGTAGTGGCGACGGAGATGGGGATCGCCGATTATGAGATAGTCGCTAGATTTAAAGGCGCTGACATGGAGTTTCTCAGGTGCGAGCACCCGCTCTTTTCCGAGAAGGAATCGGTTGTCGTCCTCGCCGATTATGTCGGCTTGGATACCGGCACAGGTGCGGTCCATACCGCGCCGGGTCACGGCCAGGAGGATTATCTGACCGGCCTGAAATACGATTTGCCGGCGCCGATGCCTGTCGACGCCGCAGGCCACTTTACCAAAGAAGCCGGTCAGTTTGCCGGTATGTATATCATAAAAGCCAACAAAGCCATTATCGAGTATTTAAAAGAGAAAAACCTGTTGCCGTATGACACCGAGATCGTCCACTCGTATCCTTGCTGCTGGCGGTGTAAGAACCCCGTCATTTTTCGCGCAACCGAGCAGTGGTTTATCTCGATGGACATCGACGACTTGAGAAAAGAGGCGCTCAAATCAATCGGCGACGTTCGCTGGATACCGGATTGGAGCATCCGCCGCATAAACAGTATGGTGGAGGGGCGCCCGGACTGGTGTATCTCAAGGCAGCGTTCCTGGGGCGTTCCGATACCGGTGTTTTACTGCGGCGATTGCCAGGAAGACGTAGTCACAGAGGAGACGATTAAGTCGGTCGTCGAGCTGTTTATGAAAGATGGAGCCGACGCGTGGTTCGACAAGAGCGCTGAAGAGATTCTGCCGCAAGGTTATACCTGCCCGAAGTGCTCGGGGAAAAAATTCGTCAAAGAGACCGATATTCTCGATGTTTGGTTCGAGTCGGGCGTCAGCCATGAGGGCGTTTTGAAAACCCGTGAAGAGCTCAAATGGCCCGCAGACTTATATGTGGAGGGAAGCGACCAGCACAGAGGCTGGTTCCAGTCGTCGTTGATGACCTCGGTCGGTGTCTACCATCGAGCACCCTACGAGGCGGTCTTGACGCACGGCTTTGTGGTCGACAAAGACGGTAGAAAAATGTCGAAGTCTTTGGGAAACGTCGTCAATCCGCTCGATGTTATAGAGAAATCGGGTGCGGATATTCTTCGGTTGTGGGTGGCTTCGAGCGACTATATGGTCGACGTTGCCATTTCACCGGATATCTTGAAGCATGTCGGCGACGCGTACCGCAGGATAAGAAATACGTTCAGGTTCATGATTGGAAATCTCTTTGATTATAATCCGGAGACGGACGCCATCGCATATGACGAGCTCCTAGAGCTGGACAAATGGGCTCTTCACCAGATGACACAGCTATTAAAAACGGTGACTGCTTCTTACGAGAGTTATCGGTTTCACGGCATGTATCATGCCGTATATAATTTTTTCACGAATGAGCTAAGCTCGCTCTACCTCGATATTCTTAAAGACAGGCTGTATGCGTCGGCGGCGGGCTCCGGAGAGCGCCGCGCGGCACAGACGGTCCTCTTCGAGATGTTGCAGGTATATACGGGAATGCTCGCTCCGGTTCTCGCCTTTACCTGCGAAGAGGCTTGGTCTTACTTGCCGGAGGCGGTTCGCAAGACCAGAAGTGTTCACTTAAGCGAATGGCCTGTGCTCAACGAGGACTATTTAGACGCTGAGCTCGCAGGTCGTTGGGACAAGATACTTAAGATTCGCGGCGAGGCGTCCAAGGCCCTCGAGGAAGCACGCAACGCAAAGCTAATCGGGAACTCTCTCGAGGCCAGAGTGGAGCTTTATGTAGACGGCGCGACCAAAGAACTCTTGGAGCGGTACGAGTCTCAACTCGCGCAGATGTTCATAGTGTCGAGCATAGATGTCCATAGTCTTGAAGCGGCACCGGCGGATGCCTTCAAGAGCGACGTAATCGAGGCTTTAGCTATCAAAGTTCTTCCGGCAAGGGGCTCGAAATGTGAGCGTTGCTGGCGTTACGAGGATACGGTCGGGGACAGCTCCCAGCATAAAGGGCTTTGTGCGCGATGCGCGGGGGTTCTAACAGGCGCGTAACCGGTCTTGATACTTCTTAAGCGGCAAAGGGTAAAACTTACGTGAAAGCAACCATTTAGAGTCACTGAGGAGTATGATTAAGGGAGGAATTCCCGTGGAAGAGCTAGAGTTGGCAAGGTTCAAGAAATGGCTCCTGAAGGAAAAAGACCGGCTGGTCGACGAAATCGCGTATGTGGAAAGTACCATGGGGCAGACGCAAAGCGATTGGAGCGGTGAGAACGACTTCGAAAGCCACATGGCCGATTTGGCGACATCCACATTTGCCAGGGAAAGCGATTTATCGCTCTCCATTAACTCACGAGATATGCTTTCCAGGGTCGAGGGGGCTTTATCGCGGATCGAAGACGGTTCCTTCGGGATTTGCTCGGTTTGCGGACGGCCTATCGAGAGGGAGAGACTCGAGGCCTTGCCATACGCGGATTTATGCATGGAAGACAAGATAAAAGAAGAGAAGAGCTGACATAGAGCGTTTTCGAATAATATTCATGCTTGTTGGAGTAGTGGCTTGTTTTATATAGTCGCAACGTTAATTGCTGTAATTGATCAAATCACAAAAGCTATCGTTCGTAGTGTCATGCCAATCGGCGAATCGCTACCCCTGATTCCCGGTGTTCTTTATTTGACGCATATCGCAAATTCCGGTGCGGCGTTCGGAATTCTCCAAAACAACCGTGTGATATTTTTTATCGCCGCCGCTGTGGTAATCTCCTTAATCTTTTATTTCCAGCGAAGTCTTGGTAGGAATAATCGAGCTATCAATTTCTGTCTCGGGCTGGTCATGGGTGGTGCTATTGGAAATCTTATCGACAGGGTAACCATCGGCGCGGTCACCGATTTCATCGATTTTCGTTTTTGGCCGGTTTTTAACGTGGCGGATTCCGCAATTGTCATCGGTGCCGTTTTTCTTGGCATAATCGTCTTGGGTCTCGCTAAAGAAGAGCGAGTCGAGACCGGCCAACCCTAGCTTAGAGCGCGCAACCGTAGTAGGATATTAATTAAGATTATATGCGGTTCAGAAACCGGCGCGATTTTGCGGGTAAAGCCTGCGCAGCCGAGGCTGGCCGTCAAAGGATGATTAGTCAATTGTTACCGGTACTCTTTCAGGTAGGCCCGATTACGGTCTACACCTATGGCGTCGCAATCGCGCTCGCTTTCTTGATAAGTCTCTTCATCATCATGCACGAATCTAAACGCAAAGGTTTCAATCCCGATTTCGCCTATGACCTCGTTCTATTTGCGATGGTCGGCGGAATTGCCGGTGCCAGGTTGGTCTATGTCATCGACCACTGGCATGATTTTGCGGCAAACCCGGCTCAAATATTTGCCATTTGGCAAGGAGGCCTCGTCTTTTACGGCGGACTTATCGGGGGAACCTTAGCCGTTCTCGGCCTGGTCAAGATGAAGAAGATGCTTGTCGGGAAAGTCGCCGACATCGTCGCTCCGTGTCTCGCTATCGGTTCGGCGGTCGGGCGCCTGGGATGTTTTTCGAATGGCTGCTGCTATGGGCAGGCGACAAACGTTCCGTGGGCGATTTCCTTCAATAACCCGTTATCGGCAGCGCAACCGCTTGGCGTACCGCTTCACCCGACACAGCTCTATGAAGCCGCTTACAACATTTTAATTCTGGGGGTCTTGTGGTTCAGTCGCAAAAAAGTAAAGAGCGACGGGTTGCTGTTTTGGCTCTATATAGCGCTTTACGGACTCTTCCGTTTCATCGTCGAGTTTTTCAGGGCTAACCCCGATGTCATCCTCGGCCTAAGCGCCTCACAATTATTCAGCGCGTTCATGCTGGTCGCCGGTCTTACGGTGATATTCACCTACTATCTCAGACCTGCGAATGTCGTGGCCGGGAGGGAAGGCTAAAGCAATGTTTATCGAAGAGAGCGGAACTATTGAATTCTCCATGGTAGTCGGAAGTGAAGACGCCGGTGTGAGAATCGACGCTTATCTCACAAAACACAAAGATATTCCCTCGCGGAGTTTTGCCCAGAATCTTATCGAAAATGACCAGGTGCATGTCGATGGTGAAGGGGTGGGCAAGGACTATCGGTTAAGGGCGACACAAACCGTTGACGTGGAGATTCCGCCCCCTACACCATCCGAGGTCATACCCGAATCGATACCTTTAACTATAAAATATGAAGACGGGGATTTGATAATCCTGTCGAAATCGGCCGGGATGGTCGTACACCCGGCACATGGTCATGCCGGCGGTACGCTGGTAAATGCGCTGCTCGCGCACGCCACAGGCTTGTCGGGCATAGGAGGAGTGGTAAGGCCGGGAATCGTACACCGCCTAGACAAGGACACCTCCGGCCTCATGATAGTCGCCAAGAATGATATGTCTCACCAAGCGTTAAGCGGCGAACTCAAAAATCGTAAAATTAAACGCACCTATCTCGCCTTAGTGCACGGCGCCTTCAAGGAGATTGAGGGCACGGTCGACGCGCCGATAGGACGGAGCCCGAAATTTAGGCAAAAGATGTCCGTAACCGGTGTGGCGAGCCGGGATGCCGTAAGTCACTATAAGGTATTGGAGTCTTTTGGCAATGACTACAGCCTTGTCGAAGTAAAACTTGAGACCGGTCGCACGCATCAAATCCGCGTCCATATGAAGCACATTAACCACCCGGTAGTCGGCGACCCCGTCTACGGGTCGGGTCGCGCGAAGCGGGATTTGGGGCTTACAAGGCAGTTTCTCCATGCGTACCAGCTCGAACTCACACACCCTAGGACGAAGGAACCTCTAAACTTCGAGGATTCCATCCCACCCGAACTGCAACTCATCCTAAACAAACTGCGCCGCATGTATTTCAGGCAGACCACGCGCTAGCATAACCGCGCCTGTTTCTTCCGTCTTATGATTAGCCAAAAATCAGATTGTCAACGCGCCCGCCGCAATCGTAAAAAAATATTGACGACCTCGAAATAAATTTCTATTCTATATATTGTTGGTTTGCTTAGTAAGCTTGCGCTAACTATTAGAGCAGCTGTTTTCAGCCTTTTCGAAAATTGGAGCAGGCTTTTGTAAATCGAACTCTTGCGCGGTCATAAATAATTATTGAGTATTGGGCATTTTAGCGTTATTATAATCTGGTTGACTTTTAATAGTTAAAACGATTTATCGTAACTTATGGGGAGGTCTGTTGGAAAAACCGGCTCTGTTTAAAATCCTATCCAGTCTCTGGATCGGTATAAAGCGAACAGTGTGGACCAGCCAGACCGTGTAATAGAGAGGCTTTCGCGGAAAGCCGTAATCTCGTTTAATCAATGGAAGTTTTCGATGTTGCGAGGAGATGAGATGACAGCGGAGCATACCGGCATGGCTGGTGTTGTCGTTTCCGGAAATAAAAATGAAGTGCGAAGCGACACTTATTCCAATCCGAAATGGGGTGGTCTAAGCGGTCGCTTGTATTATAAAGCGCGGAATGGCTGTGACGCGGTCGGAGACGCGCATTATGCAGCCGCATGTAGACTGCGCATCGGATTGGCACTCAGTTTGAGCACGAGTTAGCAGTCCAATAAGGATTTCTGGATATTTAGAAACTTTAGTTGGGTTGAAATAGACCAAGAGAGGATTGAGAGATGAACAAAGGTAACCATTTGATTGTGGACATCCACAACCAGGCGTTTGACGTGCTGGTTGACGACAAGAAGCTTTTGGAGACAATCGTTAACGCGGCGAATGAGGTCGGCGCAAATATTATTAATCAGTCGAGGTATCATTTTGGCCATAATTCCTCACCCGGCTGCACTGCATTTGTGATGCTCGACGAGAGCCATGTTTCGGTCCACACTTACGCCGACGACGGCAAAATGGCCCTTGACGTGTTTACTTGCGGAGCTACGAGCTGTGAGAGGATTCTCCGGTCGATTTGCAGGCAGCTCAATATAAAAGAAGAGGACGTCGTGGCGAGGCACGTTCCACGCTTCTAATAAGTACAACCCGAGACAAGGGGACTTTATGTTACTCGAATAATCTCTCCGCCTTTGTGAGGCGGGGAGACTTTTTTATTAATGCACTAATCTTTGATATTGGGTACAATAATCACGGGGAAAAAGTCTACAAAGGGGACTCAAAATTCATGGCGTCGCACGACCGGACGGAGCAGCTCGAGCGCGACCTCCACATCAGTGAGGAGACCGTAAGGGCGCTCTACGACCGCATGAAGGAGCTTGAGCGAATTGCCAGGGCCGCGGATAAATACAGGCGGCTACTGTGCGGAGGTTCCCGCAATTCCGAAATCGAGGAATACAGGAAAACCGTCCGCGAATTGGACCAAGCCCTAAGAAGCTTAAATAGCAGCGGTCTTCTGACCAAAGTATAACTAGCGCATGTTGATTCAAACCGACCGTATATTCGCGTACCCGTAAATTACCCTACTCACATTCTAGGATACACCCGAAGACAACCTTTCCATGCGCAATCACGGATAATGGATGTGCTGGATTGAACTTATTCTCAGGCGCGCATGGCTTTAGGGATATAAGGTCTTGCGCATAAAGGTATAATGGGTTTAAGGTTTGGTGGCTAAGCGGATAAAATGGCGGCGCGGAGGTGTGGATGTATACGTTGGTACCCTTTAATTTCTTGGGAATTTCTGAGCATAGCTCCTTCGAGGAGTCCAAGGTTGTCGTCCTGCCGTTTCCATATGATTCGACGACGTCTTTTCGGGGCGGCACGCGTGAGGCGCCGCTGGCGATAATCAATGCATCTCGCCAAGTAGAACTCTACGACGACGAGCTTGAGACCGAGATTTGCGACAAAATCGGAATCCATACCTTCGGTGAGATTATGCCGAACATGGCGGGTCCTAAGTATCAGACCGAGGTAGTCAAGAGTGTATTCCTCGACGTGCTTGGCGCCGGCAAATTTCCGGTGATGGTCGGTGGTGAGCACTCGCTTTCGCTTGGAGCGATACAAGCCGTCAAAGATTATCACCCGGATGTCAGTGTGCTCCAGCTCGACGCCCACGCCGATTTGCGTGAGGAATATGAGGGGACGCATTATTCGCATGCCTGTGTTATGAAGCGCATCTACGACGAGGGGATAAAAATCGCCCAGGTCGGGGTGAGA
>Ga0154469_1104_pt4 | contig 12041 bp, 9 predicted proteins | sample RifGroC2_FD_115948 | JGI IMG/M metagenome (GOLD analysis project Ga0154469, IMG submission 115948) | Candidatus Aquicultor primus GWC2_53_9
AGGAAGGCAATATCATAATCGAGGTGCTCGACGATGGGCATGGCATTGATTCTAATGCGCTTGTAGATAAAGCGATTGAGAAAGGTCTTATCAACCAGGGTGATAACCTCGACGAACGAGAGATTTACCAGCTCATGTTTATGCCGGGTTTCTCTACGGCGAAAGAAGTGACCGAAGTCTCTGGACGGGGCGTCGGCCTCGATGTGGTCAAACGCAATATTGACGACCTTAAGGGCGGTATCGAAGTGATTTCCGAGATCGGTAAAGGGACGATGTTCAGGATAAAGCTCCCGCTGACACTCGCGATTATAGACGGTATGAACGTCAAGGTCGGGGATGAAGCGTTTATCATCCCGCTCATGGCGATAGTCGAGTCGATTCGCCCGAACAGAGAAGCCGTTAAAGCAGTAGAGGGTACGGGCGAAGTCATTGATGCCCGTGGCGAATACTTACCACTGGTACGTCTGCATAACGTTTTCGATATTGAAACAGACAAGACAAATCCATCGGAAGCACTAGTAGTCATCGTAGAAAGCAGCCAGCGCAGATTCGGCATTCTGGTTGACGATGTCATCGGCCAGCAGCAGGCGGTCATTAAAAGCCTCGAGAAGAATTTTCGCCAAGTCGAAGGAACGGCGGGTGCGACTATCCTGGGCGATGGCTCGGTCTCATTGATTATTGACATACACGGTCTTGAGAAGATGGCCTTTAAGTCTTTTAAATCCATCCAGGTTTCAGGTTTGGAAGGAGAAGCCGCATAGGCGTATTCGAACTATGATTGACCACATGAATGGCTAAAGTATCATGTTAGAAACGCAAATAACGGAGGTGTTTATATAGGAGGAACACATCATTATTTCAGGTTTATTGTTGGAGGCATCAAAGCTTGGGCGTGGAATACAAAGCGCTTAAGGGTTTACTGCAACATGTGTAATATGAAAAATTCACACAATGCCTGTACTCACGAGTGAATACCGTTAATATACGCGGTTAGCGCTCAGTAGAGAGATGACAGGCGCATCGGTCGGGGGACCGATTAAAAGGGGACAGGGTAAATGTTAAAAATGAATATTAGGAACAAATTGTATCTTGCATTTGGAGCAATGATCGCGCTTCTTGTTATCACAAGCGTTATTATTAATGTGACGAGTTCACGACTTTCCGAAGCAAACAAGGCTGTAATCGAGCAAGGCGATTTTGAGAGCCAAATGAAAACCTTCCAAAAGCAGCACGCTGATTGGATTAACGCGCTTTCGGATCATATTTTCGTTGGTGCCGAGTTTAGCAAAACGCTCAACCCGCGCGAGTGTGGGTTTGGAAAGTGGTATTACAGCTACATGGAGTCAGAGGAATTCAAAAACGAAGAACCAGAGAAAGCACGTCTCATGAAATCTCTTGAGGAGCCGCACAGGCATCTACATGAGGGCGGTGCTTCGGTCATCGAAGAGATGAATGCGGGCCACAAGGCAAATGCAATGAAGTTTTATCAAGAGAATACGATTCCAGTTATTACGAAACTCGATGGAATCTACTCCGAGCTTGTCGACAACGCGAGAGATGTGATTGAAAAACGCAAAGTAGATGCCGCAACGAGCGAAAGCGCACAGAGAACGCTCGTTCTCTTGACAACATTGTTTGGGATATTGTTGGGTGTTGCTATAGCATTCTTCTTATCGAGAAATATCGTCGCAGCTGTGCAGCAAATGGTAACCGCTATAAAGAACATTGCCAGGGGCGACCTCTCTAAGAAAGTCGAACTCAACCGAAGCGATGAACTCGGCGAGATGGCTCACGAGCTAAACAACATGATAAGCGACCTTTCTAAGCTGGTCGGAGACGTTGTGGTCTCGTCGGAAAGCGTTGCCAATGCCGCCGACCAGATATCGGCTGGAAACCAGGAACTCTCGCAGAGGACGCAGGAACAAGCCTCAGCGCTTGAAGAGACTGCCGCTACCATAGAGGAGATGGCCTCAACTATCAAGCAGAACGCCGAAAACGCGCGTAACGCGAATATGCTCGCGAAAGACGCATCAGACCTGGCGCAAAACGGTGGTCAGGTCGTGGAAGAGACGGTTGCTTCAATGGGCGAGGTAAGTGATGCGAGCAAGAAGATCGCAGATATAATCGATGTCGTAAACGAGATAGCGTTCCAGACAAACCTTCTTGCGCTAAACGCGGCGGTTGAAGCGGCACGGGCCGGGGAACAAGGAAAGGGCTTTGCGGTAGTTGCGGGTGAAGTGCGCAATCTTGCGCAGCGAAGCGCCGAGGCCGCAAAAGAGATCCAAGAACTCATCAAAGATAGCGTAGGCAAGGTCGACAAGGGCAATAAGCTGGTCGAAGAGTCCGGCAAAACCCTTAAATCCATCATCGACTCTATCCACAAGGTCGCCGAGACGGTTTCCGAGATATCGTCGGCTTCACAAGAGCAGGCTACCGGTATCGACCAGGTAAATAAGGCCGTTACCATGATGGACGATGTGGTGCAGCAAAATGCTGCATTGGTCGAAGAGTCCGCGGCGGCCTCACAATCGCTTGCCTTAGAGGCAGAGGAGCTACAGAAATCCATGGCGTTCTTTATTGTAACAAACGATGCCTCCCTCAAGAGAGAAGAGAGAACTTCCGGCGAGAGGAAGCCGAGATTGACACTTATAAATAAAGCACAACAAAGGGAGCCCGCAAAAGTACGGGCAAAAGCCGCAGGAGCAGAAGACCTGGATATTGAGACAGAAGAGGAATTCGAGGAATTTTAAGAGGGAGATGGTTAGAATGGATAAGCTCAAAGGTATAAACCAGGCCATCTCTAATGGAGCAGGCGACCAATTTGTGACCTTTACTCTCGGAGAGGAAGAGTATGGGGTAGAGGTACTCAAAGTTCAAGAGATAATCGGTTACCAGCGTTTTACGAAAGTTCCGAGTGTGCCTTCTTTTGTAAAAGGTGTACTTAACCTGAGAGGCTCTGTTGTCCCAGTGCTTGACCTGCGCCTTAAGTTTAACATGGCCTATAGGGAGTATGATAACTTTACCGTCATTCTCATTCTTGAGGTCCAAGAGCGCGTAATAGGAGTCATTGTGGATGCCGTCTCCGATGTCGTTAACTTGAGCCCCGATGATATACAGCAAACCCCCGATTTTTCCTCGGGAATAAGGGTTGATTTTATCAAAGGGATGGGCAGGATGGACGAGAAGTTGATTATCATACTCGATATCGACAGGATTTTAAGCTCAAGTGAGCTTGCGCTGCTTGACGTAGCGTAAGTATGGTTACCCGGGGGTTAAAGCCCCCGGGTCTTTAACCTTTTGAAGGCTTTCAGGAACCGTTTTCGACATTACGCAAAATGCGAGGGAAGATTCGTGCAAACCAAAAGTTGTGGCCAATACAAAATAGCCGATAAGGAGTTTGGGCAGTTAAAAACCCTTATCAAAGAATTGACAGGCATAAACTTGACCGAGCAAAAGAAAATGCTTATTGTGGCCCGTTTATCTAAGCGTTTACGGGTTCTCGGGCTATCAAGTTTCGCCCAATACTATGAGTTATTGACTGAAACCGGGAATTCTTCGGAGATTATACACCTGATCAATCGCATAACCACAAATAAAACCGATTTCTTCCGCGAAAGCCACCATTTTGACTTCTTAAAAGAGGTGGTTTTGCCGAGGTTTTATGAGGAAGGCATGAAGAATGGCAGGCGTAAGCTAAGAATCTGGAGCGCCGGCTGCTCGTCCGGTGAAGAGCCGTATACGATAGCGATGACGTTACAAGAGTTCTTTCACGATAAGACCGGCTGGGACGTGAAGATTCTTGCGACCGACCTAGACACCGAGATCCTTGCTAAAGCTAGGAACGGCGTTTATTCGCAGGATATAGTTGCGCCCATTCCTTCCGCATGCTTGCGAGAGAATTTCAAGAAGGGTGTCGGTGCTAACAACGGCCTTTTTATGGTGAAAGACAAACTCAAGAGGATGATACTCTTTAAGAGACACAATCTAACAAGTGAAGAATTCTTGCTTAATGAGCAAATTGACATTGTTTTTTGCCGAAATGTGATTATTTATTTTGACGAAGCGACAAAGACGAGGGTGATAAACCATTTCCATGATGCCCTAAGGGATGACGGCATTCTATTCTTGGGCCACTCGGAATCGGTTATTGCTAACGATGGCAGGTTTAAGCTTATTGGCAACAGCACGTTTTGTAAAACCGCTCCATAGGCTGTTATTATAGCTGTGCTTTAATCTGAGATGGTCATGGAACCGGGGTTATTTTAGAGATTTGGTTTTGGTTTGGCTCGTGAAAGCCGATTTTAATTAATAGCAAAAACATCATTTTGAGGGTGAGCCGATGTCAAAGATAAAAGTACTTGTAGTCGATGATTCAGCGGTAATACGGCAATTAGTGAAAGAGATACTAGAGAGCGACTCCGAAATCGAGGTGGTCGCCGTAGCGAGCGACGCCCATTTTGCGGAAAGAAAGATTCAAGTACACGCTCCCGACGTAATCACCCTCGACGTCGAGATGCCGGGAATGGATGGCATAACGTTCCTGGAAAAGATCATGCAGACAAACCCGATACCGGTTGTCATGCTCAGCTCTTACACCGATAGCCACGCCTCGGAAACGTTTAAAGCTCTTGAACTAGGCGCGGTCGACTTCGTCAAGAAGCCTAAAATAAGCAGTAGCGAAGCCATTGAAGTGTTGGCTGAGGAACTTATCGCAAAAGTCAAAGCCGCCTCGAAGGCCAATATCAGAAAGAAGGAATCGAAACCGGCATTGGTTTCGGCGAGGCCTGTTGACAAAGAGCTTGAGCGAAAGCACACCGCCCCGTCAAGGATCGGTGAGAGCATAATCGTACTAGGCGCGTCGACGGGTGGCACCGTAGCCATAAGCGACTTCCTCGCCCTATTACCCAAAGATTCACCCGGTATAGCCATAGTTCAGCATATGCCGGAGCAATTCACAAAAGCGTATGCAGATAGAATCAACGGCTTGGTCAAGCTTGATGTTAGCGAGGCCCGGAACGGTGACAGGGTGCGAAGAGGTATTGTCCTGATAGCGCCCGGCGGGAAACATATGTTATTGCAGAAGGATTATCAAGGTTATTATGTGCAGGTCAAAGACGGGCCGCCAGTAAACAGGCATAAGCCGTCGGTAGACGTTCTATTCCGTTCCGCCGCGAGTTCCGCAGGGCACGAAGCTATCGGCATAATACTTACAGGGATGGGAAGCGATGGAGCAAAAGGAATGCGTGAACTAAAGGATGCCGGCGCTTTTAACATCGCCCAAAGCAAAGAGACGTGTGTGGTCTTCGGCATGCCTAAGGTAGCTATCGAGCTAGGCGGCGTCGACAAAATTGCTTCAATCGAACAGATCCCCTATTTACTGGCGCAACGTAACCGGAAAGCATCATAAGCACAGCGCGGCATTCTTAAAAACAGTACTTTATAAGAATCGCTATAATACTACGAGTGTATCTTCATTCGTCAAGCTTTGATCCGAGATGCCGATACTGAGGCTATGCCCAAGTTATCGAGGTTCATTCATGTTGCTTAAAGACGAGGCTTCCGCGAGCAAAACAATATCGCTTAAGCATAGGCTAATATTGCTCTTAACAGTGATGATACTACCATTTGTCGCCTTTTTCTTTTTCAAAGCCGCAGATACTCGCGACCGGTTCGAGGGCGAATACCAGCGGAGCAGTCTGACGCTTGCTCTTGAGGTCGCCCGTGACGTCAACGAATATATTAACTCTACTGGAGACTTACTCATCCCGATTGCCAACAACAACGAGGTTCGTACCCAGAATTACCCGGCTGTGCAGGAGTTTCTCAAGGGGATTTGGCCTAACTACAAATATTATAGCAATATTACCTTTGTCGATGTCAACGGCGACATACAGGCCGCCGGCCGACCACCGGCTCCCAACGCGAACCCCGATGAAGCCGGCAAAAAGGTCAATGTGAGCGATACTCCATACTATCAACGGGCTATGAATTCGGAGGGCATATCGATCGGGGACTTCATGTTAGGCAAGCTCTCGGGAAATCCGGTTGTACACATCACATATCCGGTTTTCGATTACACGGGTCAAAGGGTGGGCTTTGTCGCCGCGGCGTTCGATTTGACTCGAGTGCAAAACAGACTGCTTCGGGCAAACCTCCCGAAGCATACAGTCGTTGCCGTACTCGATGCGAGCGGCATTATGCTCGCGCGAAATATCGAACCGGCCAAGTGGGCAGGGAAGAACTTTTACAAGGAGATGGGCTTTAAAAACATGCTGGGTAAGCCGGATGGTGTTGGTAAGGTGCGTTCTTCGGATGACACGACTCGGGTCTTCGCGTTTGCGGCCCTCGAAAGGGTGCCCTGGTATGTAAGGGTCGGCGTAGATAACGATTTTATCGAAGCTCAAGCTCGAAAAGAGCTGGTCGACCATTTTGTCGTCTTTGTGCCGCTTTTGCTGGTGGCCATTTTCGGCTGGATATGGATTGGGCGGGATGTCGATAGGTTCCACAAGAAAACCGAGCGCCTGGGCTTGCTCGACCCGCTGACCGAGCTCTGGAATTATCGCAAGTTAAATCAGGATCTGGACCTCGAGATCAGTCGTGCCAGGCGCAAGAAAGAGAAGCTCTCCTTCGCGATGATAGATATAGACAATTTCAAACACTATAACGATGCTAATGGACACCAGCAAGGCGACGAGGCGCTGAAACAGGTTGCTTATATCATCTCTCAAGCTACAAGGGATACCGATTCGGTCTACAGGTATGGCGGCGAGGAGATGTGTGTTCTTTTTAGAGACGCCGATAAAGCAGGTGCTATGGCGGTTTCGGAGCGCATACGCAAAGATATTGAGGAAGCCCTTTTCGCAGGCGAGCAGGAGCAACCATTAGGCAAGTTGACCATATCCATAGGTGTCGCCACATATCCGAATGACACCGTCTCAAAAGACGGCTTAATTAAGTGCGCCGATGTGGGTCTATACAGGGCAAAGGAGTTGGGTCGAAATCGACTTGAGGACTACAGCGCGCAAGGTTTTACCGCCGAAGACAACGATTCTCACTATTTAAGCAATTGCAGCTAGAGTCTTATCCGGGCATATCCACTGTGCTTATCCTCAGAGCATGATAATTTCGCCACAAGAACCCAAACCTTGCCTCGCATTTCCCTGCGATGGTAAAAATCGGCACAAAATACTTATTCTGTTCCACTAGCGGTTGCCGTACAGAACCATGCGTATGATAATTCCTCGATATAGGAAATTTCTTCAAAACGAATTTATTTGCGAGTCTGTCGAAGAAGAGACCCCCCGTTGCAGATACTTTCACCACGATGTCACAGTAATTCTAAAAGTATGAAAGTAACATCAGCCGCCGTTTGTACGCGGACTTGAGCCTACCCGAGGGCTGGACTTGCCTGTCTGCGTTGAGTATAACGAAGCACGTATTGCAAAAAACGAGCGGAAAGGGTGATTTGTCTGCGAAGAGCAATGCAGAGTCTTTTACTGGCAATGTTGATAACCATCGCACTCATGGGAAGCAGCGCATCCGCAGTAACCAGATCCGAGGTCATGGATCGGGCCGAGTCTTGGACAAAAAGCTCGGTGTCGTATAGCCAGTCTCGCACATTCAGGGGCTATCGAACCGACTGCAGCGGCTTTGTCTCATATGCTTTAGCACTAAATAAGCCGGGTCAGACGACGAATTCGCTGGCCAAAACCACAAGAGCCGTCAAGAAAAGAGACCTGGAACCGGGCGATATTATTGTCGCAAAGGGCGTTCACGTGGTTCTCTTCGGGGGCTGGGCAAACAAGGAACAAACAAAATACGTGGCATACGAACAAGCTTCGTCGACCGGCTCGATCGAGCGAGTTACGCCGTATCCTTACTGGAAGGGAGCGGGCAGCTATGCCGCCAAACGTCATCCGGGGGTTGGCGGAGGCGGGGAGATAACGGTATCTCGCGGAGGCGAGCGAACCTTGCCGCCGCTCAGAGACAAGTTGACGCGCAAGCAAAGTGATTATGATGGCGATGGTGTATCTGATGTATCGGTATTGTACGACGGGGCATCGAATAAGCGCTCTCTCTGGCGCTTCTATTCAAATAAGGGTAAATTCAATGCCGTTAGCGTTTGGTCCGGTATCGAGGGTGCGTTCACAATGCAAAACTCAAAGAAGACTTCCGGTGATTTTAACGGGGACAATATTGCCGATACGGCGTTGTTCTATCGGAACCACGATGATACTTCGTCAATCTGGGTGTTTTACTCTGGTAAAGGCCGGAATGTTAAGGTCACGATGCCATGGACGAGCCAACCAGGTCAATTCGATTGGGACCGGGTGAGGCTGGCTTCCGGAGACTTCAACAAAGACGGTCGCAGCGATTTGGCCTTGTTTGACGGCACACCGGCTGAGAGCAGCGCATTGTGGGTTATGCTTACGGACAAGTCCGGCGGCTTTACCATGTCAAAATGGTGGCAGGGGGAACCGGGAGCATTCGATTGGGATAGCGCTAAGATGTTATCTGGAGATTTCAACGGCGACGGCCGTTCTGATTTGGCATTCTTATACGACTATGCCCAAAGTCCCACAGCGATATGGATATTTGCGTCGAAAGGGAACGGTTTTTCACCCCGTATTTGGTGGAAATCTACGCCAAACACTTTTTTGGCGGAGAGGGTCAAGATGGTTTCCGGCTATTTCAACCGCGACGACCACGCGGACATCTCCGTCTTCTACGATGAGCCAAACGGAGGCACGTCCATCATAACGCTCTATTCGAACAAAGCCGGTCATTTTGCCGCGCGCAAGCGATGGTCGGGTGAGCCGGGGGGCTTTAGTTGGAAACAGGCGAAGATAATGGCCGGCGATTACAATGCAGATGGTCTGACCGACCTGAGCTTCCTTTACGGCTATCTTGACGGTCACGCCAGGGCATGGATGTTCGAGAACGATAAAGGCAATCGGTTTCTGCCGAAGACATGGTGGACAGGTGTTTCGGGGAAATTCGACTGGTCCAATACTTTGGTGACTGACCAGGAGCAAACTGAGGGTTAGTCTTTTCAGCAGGATTTGGTGTGATTGTCGCTCTCTTAATGCAGCGCAGAAAAAAGCCGCGAGCCCTCCATGGCTTGCGGCTGTTTATGGGAGCGGCCGTTAATCGGTCGGGAACGCCTTACGGCGTAGCTCACCATGGATCTTAAGCGAGACGGGAGAGCGGACGCATATGTGTTGTTACTAGTGCATAAAAAGCTTCGAGTTCTGCGATTGCATCCGTCTCAACGTCGTCGCCCAAATCTTGCGAAAAAGATCACTGCAGAAGCGAGTACGCTTGTGCGTATTGTAAGTTATCGGCTACATGATCGGGATTCTGCAGTTTGCAGAAACAATTGCAATTTCATTAAAGGGAACTTTAAAGCCGCTAGTTTGAAGTAACTCGTAATAAACCTGAGGCAGAAGTAAGAGTACAACCATGGTCATTTTTGAGCGCGCTTCGACTATTTATGAGGGTCAAACAGAGCAAATTGCCGTCTGGATCGACAACGTCAGCAACTTTATCGCACGGCTCGAGGTCTTAAACAGCGAGCAAAAACCGGTCACTTTCACCGAAGAGTTTCTGCGCTTTTTTGACCACGGCAGCCCCGGGCTTAAGGTTGAGCTTCCGGCAGAGGCCAAAGCGGCAGAGTAAAACTATAAGAGGGCAGAGCAGGGGAATAACGTGTTACGACACGGGGAGTTGAGTCCCCTATTTATCCCCTCGCATCTCCAGATACTCTTTGAACTTAGCGGAATGCCTTCCCTCTGCTTTTGCGAGGTAACCGAAGAATTTCGCTATATCATCGAAGCCTTCTTCCCGGGCTTTCGCCTCGAAATCTTTGTACATTTTCTGCGATTCGAATAACTCCCCTTCAATCGACTCGAGGATATTATCATTCGTTGTTTTAGTCCCTCGCAGATACAATAGATGGGCCAGGGCGTGCCAGGTCTCTTCGAACGCGAACTTCAAGAACAGGTCTTCGGCAATCTCGTCGCTCTCCTGTTCGGCTATCTTGGCGAACAGGAGATAGCGCCGATTGACTTGAGATTCTCCGGCGAAAGCCCGTTTCAGGTTGTTCTCGGTCGCGGTACCCGAAACGTCCGCGCTGTCCTCTCTTATCTTGAACTTATCACTAGTAGCACCGCAGACGGTGCAACCCCCCGGTGCTTCTTTGTTTATCATTAGTAACTCGCAGACGCTGCATTTCCATATATTCAAGGTTGAGTCCTCCTTTAATTGATGCGCCCCCGACCCTGTGACCGCGAGGCGCAAATGAAATCCCGATAATAAGCACGCGGCCATTGAACAAGTCTATCTCATAATAAACATATTCGCACAGGAAAGATACGAGAATCGGCTTAACGCCTGACAAGCTAAAACCGTGAAAGAGCTTTACAGCAGGAGCAGTCGTTCGACCACAGCCATGATCGAGAATCAAAGTCACATCTTAGCAGCATGCGCTGCGGTTCGAGCGCGGGACCTAATATAGCATTGTGAGCTGACCGGACTTGTCACTGAACATCCCATCGTTTATAATCTTTATGCGGCAAACAGCCGTCGAAGATTCTTATGGCGCGTTCGTCTAGTGGCCTAGGACATCGCCCTCTCAAGGCGAAGATCACGGGTTCGACCCCCGTACGCGCTACCAAAAAAGACTGCCTTTCGCGGTCTTTTTTTGTCGGGTATTACCTGCTTTCGCGGTATTCGCACCGCACATTTTCACAATTGCTTATGCTGGCGCCAATTGATGTGCCCCGCCGAACAAACATCCTCATTTAAGTGCTAAAACCGCCCGTATTGCTCAAGAACAATCGGCCGGTAACCGATTAATTCATTTGTAGGTTGGCGCACGAATGGACAAGGAGTTCTAATGTACAATACCGCAAGACAATCCTCAGGCAAGATTCGACTGGGAGAACTCCTAGTGACTTTTGGCATAATCTCGCAAGAGCAATTGGAAGACGCGCTTTTTGAACAAAAAAAATCAGGAAAGCGTCTTGGTCAAGTTCTGCGACAGCTAGGATATGTCAGCGAAGAAACGATGATAGTGTTTTTGGGCAAGCAGCTCAATATCCCCAGCATAGACCTTGAACAGGTCGTGCCTGATAAGCAAGTCGTTAATCTTATCCCGGAAGCGATAGCAAGACGCCACAGAGCCATACCGGTTTCCAAGGCGGGCAATGTTCTGACCCTAGCTATGTCCGATCCGCTCGACGTCTTTGCTATTGATGATATAGCGGGTATTACCGGCTGCGAAATAAGCGCGGTTGTCAGTACCGAGCGGAGCGTGCTTAAGGCAATCGACAAATACTACTGGATACAGGAGACAGCGCCTGACGCCGACGCAGATGTGACTTATTCGACAGACCATTCCGAGAAACTAATCGATAATGCGAACATGGCAGATGGTTCGGCAGTCAAGCTGGTCAATATGATAATAAGACAGGCGGTAAATGACCGGGCTAGCGACATTCATATCGAACCCGATGAGCGTCAATTAAGAATCAGGAATAGGGTCGATGGTATCTTGCACGAAGTCATGACCGCGCTCATGTCCATGCATCCGGAAGTAGTCTCACGTCTGAAAATCATGGCCGACCTAGACATAGCGGAAAAACGAGCTCCGCAGGACGGACGGTTCTCCGTCGCTACGGGAAACGAGAAGATAGATATACGAATCTCGACTATTCCAACGATTTTCGGAGAGAAACTCGTGTTAAGACTGCTCGAGAAGAAGGCCATCACGGTGGGCGAGGAGAAACTCGGGTTCGATGAGCGGGACCTGCCGAGATTTCGGCGTATGATAAACAGCCCTTACGGCATGATACTGGTAGCCGGGCCGACTGGAAGCGGTAAGACCACAACGCTCTATACTGCTTTGAATATCATTTCGGATGTCGAGAAAAACGTCGTGACGATTGAGGACCCGGTTGAGTACAAACTGCCTCTCACGAACCAGATACAGGTCAATCCGAAGGCCGGTGTCACATTCGCGAGCGGCTTGCGTTCTATTC
>Ga0154469_1093_pt7 | contig 11883 bp, 9 predicted proteins | sample RifGroC2_FD_115948 | JGI IMG/M metagenome (GOLD analysis project Ga0154469, IMG submission 115948) | Candidatus Aquicultor primus GWC2_53_9
CTACGGTAGACCTGGAGATGATTTTGCCAGGCGGCGAAATAGTGCACGCTATCGGCGAAGCCGTCCGGGTATCGGCCTCACGAAAAGAGAAGGGTTATCTTATTGGTGTCAGTTTCAGGCGTATCAGTGAGGTTAGTCGCGATAAGATAATAAAGTACGCCTTCCAAGAGCAGCTCTTAAAAGAGCGCTTGGGGGAGTAGCCGGAGCGGTCATCGTTGTTGAATTCCGGTCTTTAATGTTCGATAGCAGAGAAGAGCTTCTTCGCTATTGGATGCCCTGCTTATTGGGTACAATTATCTTAGCGTCGAGGCGGCGACTGAACGGTCAGGGGTTTCGCTTTGCTGTTTTAGGTTCACAGTGCACACGCATGCGCACAATTCGTGCAGATTCTGTCGATTCCAGTTGTTGCAGGGGGGATTATGTCACATATACACTTGCCGGACGGCGTCATCCCGGTATTCTGGTGGATTATCGGGTACCTGCTGACCGCTGCGATACTGGGTTTGGCGATATCTCGCACAAAATCTACCGAGGCGAGGCGTAAAGTACCGCTGCTTGGAATCATAGCCGCCGTCATGCTTGTAGGCCAGTCGATACCGCTCGGGTTTATCCCTTTTCACCTGGGCCTTGCGGTTCTCGCGGGCATTATTCTCGGACCCTGGCTCGGCTTTATGGCGGCCTTCATCAGCAACATGTTTTTGGCGCTGATAGGGCACGGCGGCATTACGGTCGTCGGGCTTAACACTGTAGTCGTGGGCAGCGAGGTCATCATAGGATACCTTCTCTACAATATGTTTCGCCGGGCTACCGTAAGACCTGTGTTGCCGGTGATTCTGGCAACGGCGCTCACTCTTATTATTACGATAGCCTTTATGGTAGGGGTCGTAGCCATATCGCAAGTAAACCCCGCAATGATCTTGATGGGAGAAGATGCGGGAGCTATCAAGGATAGCGTGGTAGTCGATTCGCCGGTCGCCATATCCCTGCGAAGGTTCGTCGCGATTATCGTGCCGATAGCGGCTATCGGCATAGCTATCGAAGCCTTTGCCACCGGATTAATCGTAAGGTTTATTTTGGGAGTGCGCCCCGAGATCGTCGGAGCGCCCGCCAGAGAACGGTAGGGACGATGACATCAGGAGAACCCGCGTGGACATAGCATTCATCGACAATCTTGCATACAACCGCGACAGCGTGATGCACCGGGCATCGGCCCTTTCGAAGGTCATAATGGTTGCGCTCGTCATTGCGGCTGTTGTCATCAGCACCCAGGTCGTTGTTTTCGTTATGGCCCTGGTTTTTTTGCTGATGGCATTCTTGATATCGAATCTTCCGGTGCTTCGGATTCTGTCGTTCGCCGGGTACGCGCTTGTGTTCAGCTTTGTCTTTGCGGTCAGCAGTGTCGGCGGCGGCATCGCCCCCATTGTGGTCATGCTCAAAGCGGTGACTGCGGCAGTATCCATGCTTTTGCTGATAACTACAACTCCGTATCCCCAGATATTCGCGTTGGGCCGCAAGATTTTTCCGACCATCTTGATAGACGCGATGCTGGTGACATATCGCTCGTTTTTTATACTGATGGAGCAGGTAGGAAGGGTGATAATCGCGCTTCGCATGCGCGGAGGGTACTCGCCGGCGCGAGTCGTGGGGAACCTCAACATCATGGGAAAAGTCGTCGGCCATGGTTTCATCCACGCGTGGGAGTTGAGCGAGAATATGCAGAACGCGATGCTCATCCGGGGCTACCGGGGCGGGATGCCGGTCAGCGCTGCCCGAAAGCATTCCTTAAAATACAGCCTGTTGCCGGTGTTATTGGGCACTACCGTCCTTATGGTGGCGGTGTTCGTATGAGCGAGATAGCCAGAATAGGATGTGTCAGCCACATCTACCCCGACCAGACGACCGTCAAGATATGCGGGCTTGAGTTTAGTGTCATGGAGGGGGAGAAAGTCGTGATACTCGGCCCCAACGGGTCGGGCAAGACAACACTTCTTCAACATCTGATGGGGCTGCTCAGACCGGTCGAAGGCGAAGTCCGGGTCTTCGGTGTCGACCCCAGCAAGCACTTCAACGACATCATCGAGAATTATGGAGTCGTCTTCCAACACGTCGAAGACCAACTCGTCGCGCCGACCGTCTGGGATGACATCACCTTCGGTCCCCGGAACTACGGCTATCCCGAAGATAAGATAGAGTCCCTGGCCAACGAGATAATCGAGCGGATCGGGATAGCGGACCTTAAAACAAAGATACCGCACTATCTTAGCGGCGGTGAAAAGAAAAAGGTGGCGCTGGCCGGGGCGATGGTGGCCCACCCCAAATTGCTAATTCTCGATGAGCCGTTTGAAGGCCTCGACCCGAAATCGAAACACGATATGCTCATGCTCTTAAACGAGTTCAATCGGATTTACGGGACGACGATTATCTTGACCACGCACGATATCAACATAGTCCCGGCCTTCGCCGACCGCGCATACGTCATGGTGCGAGGCAATATCATCTTAAGCGGTGCTCCTCAGGATGTCTTTACCGAGGCGGAACTGTTGCGTTCGATAAACCTCGAGCCGCCGCTCCTTGCGGTGCTTGTCTCCGGCTTGCGCGACAGGGGCGTATCGATAGATTACACCAACGACCAAGAAAAATTGCTCGACGAAATAGTTGCGTTGATAAAAAAGCCTTAAGCATGGGATTATTCGACCGCTAAAGGGTATAAGTATAAGAGTGGCTTGTTTTTCAAGGCCCCGCCCAAAGTGCAATCGACGACATACCGGTTTTGCCCCGTGCAAGTCTTTGACGTACATCATCCAAATAACATAAATGTGAAATAAATTCGCCCACAGGACGTGCTAAAACGCGGTTGCAGGAGAAAGATGCTCAATTTCCATAGTTAATTAGTCGGTGTAATGTGGAAGATACCGGATGAGGTGATTTACACGTGCGTGAAACTAGTCTTAGCCACTTGAAAATAAGAAGGATGGCGGTAAATAACGTAAACATGGTTATAGCATATGGTGAATGCGACATATGCTCGGCGCAGCTTTTAAAAGACATGATGGCCGATACGATAGGTGAGGGCGAGAAGAAGCTCGTAGTCGATATCAAGAACTTGCGCTATATCGATAGCAGCGGCCTGGCCGCAATGCTCTGGGCGCGGCACAAAATCGAAGAGCAAGGCGGGCGGCTTGTCGTAATCGGTCTCAATGGTAATCTTCACCGCGCTTTTATCCCGTTCGGCGATATGCTCGAGACGGCGGATTCACTAAACGACGCGATTGATATGCTCGGCTCAGGGGCGGAGAGCGCTCGTTTTTGAACGCTATAATGGGTGAGAGAAGTCGGAAATTGAAATGTCGCGGCGCCGTTGTGAAAAGCAGTTGATGGCACGGCACCGCGACACTCGTATGGTCGGTCTATTCCTGCATCATCTGGTAGAGCATCTTGCAGACCTCGGCTCTCGTCGCCGAAGCATTCGGCTTGAAGGTCCCGTCTTTATACCCCGAGATGATAGCTTTTACTTTGGCGGTTACTATATAGCGCAACGCCCAGTGCTCGCCGCAATCGCTGAAATCGCACGGTCCTTGCGAGAGGCTGTAGTTGTTGGCAAGGCATATTATCTTACTCAATTCCGCCCTGGTGATGTTCTTGTTCGGCCCGAAACTCCCATCAGGATAACCCGATATGGCGCCGTGAGTCCGCGCGGTCTCGATGTACCTGAAAGCCCAGTGATTTTGCGCAACGTCGTTGAAGGAGGGCGGGGTGGCGGAGCTTTCAAGATCCCAGCCTTTCGCCAGGCAGACCATCTTGGAGAACTCGGCGCGCGTTATCTGCCGGTTCGGTTTAAAGGTTCCGTCATCGTAGCCGCCAACCACATCGGTGTCGACCATGGCCCTCACGTAGCTGTAGAACCAGTCGTTTAGCGTCACATCACCGAAGTCTTTCTTTGGCGCTTGTTCCTCGGCAACTTCCTTGTCTTCAGGATCTGCCTTTAGCAGGTCTAATAGCGGTGTGGAGCCACCACCGCCACCGCCGCCGCCACCGCCACCGCCACCGCCAGATGGAATTGTCGTCGGTGTGGTTGTATTATCGCCGTCAGCTGTGCTTGTGTCGGTACTAGGCGGGCTAGATGGCGCTTTGTACAAAGTATAGGTGTGATAGCCGCTGTTCGGAACCATATCATATGACGCCGGCGGACGTGTTTCCGATGTAGATGCCTCAAATACTTCCATTTTCCAGTCAAACTTCTCTATGTTACCGAGCCAGCTAAGTGGGACAAAACCTTGGACAATATCGCCGCTTGGCATTTGTGTCACGTCATCAGAGATATATTTAGCGAGTGTTCCGCCTTGTTTGTCAAAAAAGAGCAAAAAAAGCGCCCCGTTTATTTCATCTAACTCGATCACGCAATCGAAACCGTCGTCGGGTTCAATGCCGGTCGACCGGTTCTGGTCGGTGTCGAGAAAGAAGCAGATGCGCTGGTTCGCGAGGAGTGTCTTAGTGAAGGGCTTGTGTGTGCTGAATGCCAGCATCATATATTGCCCGTTATCCGAGATGAGAACCTTGCTGATATCGATCAGCTTGTTCTCATTAGGGTCGGACCATAGCATATGATAGTTGTCGGGCGCTACATAGTCTTGCGCAAACACCGACACCCCCGGCGTTAACGTCACCACCATAGCTATTAATAGTAGCAAAACAATATACTTTTTCAATTTTGACGCTCCTTTCAGGCCTGCTTGAAACTTCAGTCCTATGTAAACCCATGCTTGGTTGTATATTAAGCCGATAGTCTATGCATACTTTTGCAACCCCTACCAGCAGTTATTAGCATACCGTTTGCTTATTAAGCCGGTATCAAGCTCCTGGAGCTACTAGCTTTTACCCCTGGCCGCTCTTTTTAAACAAAGATGCTGCGAAAGGATTTAGCACCGTGACCATTGCTTATGACGCAAATTAGCGGAATTCCGGGGACTAGGCGCGTCTTTGCGCTAGCAGAGAGTTTCTTCAAGCGGCAAATTACAAATAAAATAAGGCCTGATAATGTTGGATAATGGTCGAATCTGCGCTATACTAAAGGCTGGATAAAGCACTACAAGATGTACATGTCTCTATTTTTTTGTGCTATATTGAGAAAGTTTACACATAACGATTTATAGCACGGGTCGGCTTGGAAATGGTAAGGGCTATCGTGCGATGGATTAGAAGAGGTGAAGTTTTTTGAAGGGTAAAATCATTATTGCCTTGCTTATCGTAGCGGTAATCGTTGGCGCGGGATACGGCAGCTTTAGGGCCAAGAAGCAGTACGTCGAGAGAACGGCCATAGCTGAAAGCAGAGGAGATTTTGCGACCGCTATCAAGCAATTTAACAAAGTGGTATTTATCGAGCAGCTAAATCCGGTCAACATGGGAAAACCGACCGCGGCGGCGCATATCTACAGGGGCCGGCTCTATTTCAACAACGGTGAGGTCAACAAGGCGCTGGAAGATCTTAATGCAGCCATAAAGATTGACAAGAAAAACGCTGAAGCACACTTTGGCATCGCGCTCATCAGGCTCCAAGAAGGTGACCTGAAGCAAGCAGAAAAAGAGCTCACCATCGTTATCAAAGAGAACCCGAAATGGGTAGAGCCATATCTGAGTCGCTCGGTGGCGTATAGGAAACTTGGTGAAAAAGAGAAGGCAGTGGCTGACCTGGAAAAAGCCTTGAAGCTCGATCCGAAGAACGTGGCTGCCAAAACCGCACTCGATTTTCTTGAATAGAAACTCGAACGAATAATAGTCCATTAAAAAAGCCCGCGCATGCGCAGGGCTTTTTTTGTTGAGTTTTCAGAGCGGAGACAATTGCAGGTCTTACGCGCTGGCTGAATTCTTGTTTGTGATGCGGGTGCCTTGACGCTCGTTCAGCGCGTGCTCCTTTTCGAGCAACTCTATGAATTTATCTACGAGTCGCGGGTCGAACTGCGTTTCCCGGCAGCGCCTCAATTCGACTGTTGCCTGATTATGAGATAAGCCTGCGCGATATGGCCTGTCCGATATCATCGCGTGATACGAATCCACGACACTGACTATCCTGGCCTTCAAAGGTATTTCTTCGCCGACCATGCCATCAGGATAACCGGACCCATCATACTTCTCATGATGGTGGAGGATGGTCTTGACGACTTCGCGCAAACCGCTCAGGTGTCTTACTATATCCGCACCCAGGACAGGGTGCCGGTCGATGTATGACCACTCATCGTTTGTCAGTGTATCCAGCTTGTTAAGGACTGCGTCGGGCACTCCTATTTTACCGATATCGTGGAGCAGGCCCGCTATACTCAAATTCGTCACATCTTTATCGTCTAGGCCGAGCGCTCTGCCCAGGGCTGCTGAATATCTGGCGACGAATTCGGAGTGACGATGGGTATAATGGTCGCGGGCGTCGACCGCTTTGGCGAGGGAGAAGACCGCATTGATTATAACCTCATCGGAAGGCTGGTTGTTACGAGGTTCAAATGTGGTGTCGGCGGTTGCACTGCCGTGGCTTTTCGGGTATGCGATGGAATTAGGACCGAGCCGCTTAGCCTCGGCCAGAGCTTCGCAAGCCGTATCGATAAGGCCTTTGCTGTTCTCGCCGTATTTCGGGTAATGTGTAATGCCTATGCTAACAGTAATCGGGATTGAGATATTGTGTTTTGTGTTGAATTGTTGTGTTGCGACCATCATAGCTATGCGTGCGGCCGCCATCATAGCTTCTCGCTCATCGGCCTCGGGCATCACGACAACGAATTCCTCGCCGGAGTATCGAGCCGTGATGTCGGTTTCGCGGCTGCAATCCTTGATGATATCGGCAATCTTTTTCAAAGCACTGTCGCCTAGGACGTGTCCGTTGATCGCATTGAACCGTGCGAAACCGTCGACGTCGATCATCAATAGTGCTAATTGGCGGTTATATCGCTCGGCGCGCTTTATTTCCACGTCTAGGCGTTCCTGGAAGTAGCGGTGGTTGTTGAGGTCGGTCAAGCCATCGACGATGGCCGTCCCCGCCAGGGAGCCGACCCGTTCACTGATATTTTTAGCCATCGTATTGAGCGAGGCCGCAAGTTCGCCGAATTCATCGGTTGTTTGAACCTGTATTCTCTGGTCGTAGTCACCTTCGGCGATTCTTTTAGCGGCATCCAGCATAGACGTAATTGCACGCGAAATACGAGACGCAGCCGAGAAGCCGATTACGGCTGAAAGGAGTAGTAGGATTCCTATTGGAATGAGTAGGTCGCGTTGGTCTTCGCGGATTATCTCTTTTACAGCATTCGCCGACATATCAATACCTACAATTGCAACGGCCTCGCCGTTCCTATCGTGTATCGGCGCGTAACCGGACAACCAGTTTCCCCATTTGTCGGTTGTGATTTCTGTGTCAGCTGTCGGTTTTTCAAATGCTAGCTGCATTTCCGGGTAAGACGACACGTCAAAAGGATCCCCTAAGTATGACATCAGCTCAGGATTTTCTTCGGCGTCGACTATAAATTCCCACATGTTCGCTTTTTCGGTCTTGACCATCGTGTAGATATATCTGATTTTGGGGTTTGCTGCTTTGATTGCTTTAAGTTGTGCTTTTATTTCAACGTACAGCTCTGATTTATCGTCACCGCTTGCGGTTAGTTGCTCGTGCTTATCGCCATCGATTAACGCGGAGGCGGTTCTAGCGGTAGCGACTAGTTCGTTGCGGAGGCCCGAAGCTGCGCTCGTAACTCTTTTTGACACCTGTGTAGGCGCCGGCTAAAGAGACGAACAGCGAAGTAAGAAGAATAATCAGAAACAACTTAGTCTTAATGGAAACCCTATATTTTCTGAACGACTTCAGGTGTGGTTGCTCGCTCATATCATCACCAAATCATCGTTAACGTTATTACACTTAGGTATCGTCAAGGTGTCAGCGCTTCTTAAGAAAAACTCCTGCTAAACGTTTTGAGGCGACCGTATGGGGCTTTGTCTCGATAGCCATGGGGGCGCCGAGAAACGCTATAGGCGTATGATAATATGGTTGTTGTAGCGTAATGGCGCAGAGATAAAAGGCTTATTTGGCACGCTCATTCGGGCTTTCTTTATGGCGCTATCTTGGGAGATGACGAGATTGCGGATAGAAGCACATCGATAGTCGCGGCGGGGGACACACCGATGTTTACCTTAACTATGTTGCGTTTGTTGAAATAGCTAGTCAGGAGCGAGAGATTTTCTATCTTTTCCAGGTCGATGTCGATTGTTCTGTTAGGTTCTGCGAAGTAAATCCTGGCTATCTTTCGCTCGAGCTTCGCCAGGCTTTTCGCATCATGCCTTGTGTCTACACACGATTTTAGTTGACCGGCGGCCACAAGATATATACGGGTCTTGTCATTGAGGCTTTCTGCGAGAAGGAATGCGAGGTTGGCCTTGGTGTTGCGGATACCTTCGAGAATCTTTGCCGTGCTCTCGAGGCTTTGCAGCGACCGGTTCAAAAGTGCCGCGCGCTCAAAATAGAGCTTGTTCGACGCGGCGGCACGTCGCTTGACGAGCTCATCGCGGAGTTGTTCGGGGCGTCCGTCGAACGCTTCGGCGACCGCGGTAAGCCGTTTTCGGTATTCCGAGGTCGTGATTTTGCCACCGCACGGGCCGCAGCACCGTTTGACCTGGAAATAGAAGCAAGGTTCTTTCAGTTTGCCCGGCCTTATTGCATGGTCGCACTGCTTCAGGCGGTAGAGGTCTTTTGCCACCTCAAGGAGGAGCTCGACGTCGGACGCATTCGAGAACGGTCCATAGTGGAAGCCGCGCCCCTCGACCCTGCGGACCAGCTTTGGGGTGGGGAACAAGTCGTCGAAGTCGATGTGGACGAACGGGCGGTGACGGTAGCCCTTCCCGAGAACGTTATAGGCCGGTTTAAACGACTTTATCAGCTTGCTTTCGAGAAGGAGCGCCCCGATCTCCGTCCCGGTCTTTATATGGTCGATTGTGTGGATTTCCGAGAGCAGCGAGAGTTGCCTCTCGGTTCTTGGCCCCGAATAGAAGTAGCTCCGTACCCGCTTGTTGAGGTCGACCGCTTTGCCGACATAGATGACCTGGCTGTATTTGTCCTTCATAAGATAGACGCCGCTCGAATCCGGCAGGTTTTGAGCGAGCTGTTTCTTGTCGCCGAAATCATGCCGCGTTTTCGGGTAGAAAAACCGGGATGCCTCCTCTACGGTATTTATCCCGTAAGCCTCCATCGATTCGAGGAGCTTAGCGAAGACCTCGGCCGTGGCCAGCGCGTCGGAGAGTGCGCGGTGATTGGGCCGGTGCGTCACGTTGAAGTACCGAGCCAGGTTTGCGAGGCGGTAGAAACCTATGGTCGGCTTGAGCCGCTGTGCTATGAGTTTGGTGTCGAAATAGCGGTTTCTCAGTGTTTTCAGCCCTGTTTCGCGTGCCGCGGTCTTGAGAAACGACATATCGAAGTGTGCGTTGTGGGCTACGAGCACCGCATCGCCGGCGAAGCGCGCAAAGCCGGGGAGGACCTCGTCTATGACAGGTGCATCCGCCGTCATCATGTTTGTGATGCCGGTCAGCTTGACTATCTTTGGCGGGATAAGGCGGTTTGGGTTTACCAAGTGCTCGAAAGTGGCGACCGCGCGAGAACCTACCATTTTTACCGCGCCTATCTCGATGATTTTCTCGGCGCGGTGTTCGAGACCGGTCGTTTCCAGGTCTACTATGACGTATGTTGCTTCGTCTAATGGAGTGCCGTTGACGGTCATTCTTGCTGCCATGGGTTGATAGTACCATTATTGCAAGCCCGGGGAAATTGCCGGCGGTTGTCTAATAAGGGCTTTAGATAAGGAAGTTTAGGCGCGCGAGGGTATGAGATTGATGCGCATCAGCCAGCAGGCTGTGCGTTAGATTATTCGCAAAAGAGCAGGTAGGGAAGGATTATTAACTTTTTGGCCGACCGGCGTATCATAAAGAACAAGTATCTCAATACAACAGTTCCTGAAAGGGAAGATCCAGCCTTAGTTGAACATCAGTCTCATAATTTGGGCGCAAAAAACCGGATTTTGAGGCTTAAGCGCCTTCTGGTACAGTAGTTATGTTATGTTTAGCAGTAAATTTCCAGGAAATTCCAAGGGAGGTATAAGCGATAGGCGAGAGACTCGACATCGACAACTTAAGAGCGTCGCTTAAACACCCGGTTGTAGGGGAGCTTAGCCGCCTCTTTGAAGAGGCGGGGAAGACGCTATATTTGGTAGGAGGATCGGTTCGCGACGCTTTGCTCGGCCAAGTCCATGATGACCTTGATTTCGCCACCGACGCCCAGCCTGAGCAAATCATCAAAATCGTCAAACCCTGGGCCGATAATCTGTGGCTCATCGGAATAAAATTCGGGACGGTCGCGTTGGGAAAAGGTCAACTGAAGATAGAGATAACGACGCTTCGCAGCGAACGCTATGAAGACGCAAGCCGGCATCCGGTTGTGGCATTCGACAGTGGGATAGAGTTGGATTTGTCGCGCCGGGACTTCACCGTCAACGCGATGGCGTTGGAGCTTTCCACGGGGGATTTAATAGATCCTTTTCACGGTCAAGATGACCTGGTAAAACGGTTGTTACGTACCCCGCTCGGTCCTGAGCAGAGTTTCTTGGATGACCCGCTTCGCATGATGCGTGCCGTCCGCTTTGTCTCGACCATGGGGATGGATTTGTCCGATAAGACCAGGGAGGCGATAAGGCAATACAAGGGCGAGCTGGCGCGGGTATCGAGCGAGCGCGTGCGTGATGAGTTCTCCAAGATTCTCACCGGCAGGGAGCCGTCAAAGGCTTTGCGCCTTCTTATCGAGACCGGCCTGAGCGATGAATTCGTCCCGGAGATATCGCGTTTGGAAGTTACTCAAGACCCTGATTACCACCACAAAGATGTCCTGGAGCACACCTTGCTGGTAGTCGAACGCACCGAGCCTGAGCTGGCGCTTCGTTTAGCCGCACTCTTTCATGATACCGGCAAGCCTGATACGAAGGAGATAATAGAGGGCAAAGTGACCTTCTACAACCACGACCACGTCAGCGCCTATGCGACCAAGAAGAGGCTGCGCGCACTCAAATATCCCAAAGCGGTCATCGACGAGGTCTATGAGCTTATCTATCAGCACATGCGTGTCTACACTTACCGCATGGGCTGGACCGACAAAGCGGTTCGAAAATATATCCGCGACGCCGGTGATTTGAGGGCTAAGCTCAACGCGCTTATCCGGGCCGACTGCACGACGAAGAACCCGCGTAAGATGAACCAGTCGCTCCGCGTCCTTGATGAGCTGGAAGAACGTATCATCGAACTCGAGGCGGCCGAGGAGACGGCGAAGATACGCCCCCCCGTCGACGGCAACGAGATCATGGAGTATTTGGGTATCGGCCCGGGGCCGCTAGTCGGTGAGGTAATGCGCTTACTACTCGAAGCGCGGCTTGATGGCGATATCAGCACCAAAGAGGAAGCGCTTGAGCTTGTCGACGTTTGGGCAAAGGACAGGGGGCTCAAGGGGTAGGCGACCGCTCCCACTTCCCCAACCGCTTACCTGCTAAAAGAGGAGGAGGGAGGAGCCGCGCGGTTTGTTATAGAACAAGTGTTTGAGTTTCTCGGGAGCCGGACGCGTCTATCCACAGTCGTTTCGTGCCGACGGCGGCCGGGCGTTTTGCGAGCCGGATATAGAATAGAGTCTCTGAATCCAAGTCTTTCCAGCAAGAGCCCCCAGTGGTCATAGATTGATACGAAGTCTCAGTCTCAATTGATGGTATAATCGGGGGAAAGAGGGAAGAGGGCGCACCTGTTCATTTGTCGCGCGGTTTGCCGGATTGAGCCATGGTAAGTCATAGGCCCAGGCGTTTTACGTAAATATCCCATACGCTTAGCGGCTCG
>Ga0154469_1099_pt1 | contig 11726 bp, 12 predicted proteins | sample RifGroC2_FD_115948 | JGI IMG/M metagenome (GOLD analysis project Ga0154469, IMG submission 115948) | Candidatus Aquicultor primus GWC2_53_9
TCGACGTCCTCGATGGTCGCCCCGCTACCCGCAAAGCCGGTGCTGGTCTTTACGAAGTCTCCGCCGGCTTCCTGGACGATATGTGCGGCGCGGATTTTTTGCTCATCGGTGAGGAGTCCGCACTCGATGATTACTTTGATTATGATATCGCGACCGGCTCCCACCTCACCAACACGGGCTGCTTCGACCACCGACCGCATATCGGTATAGACCTCGCCGTAGAGGCCCGACTTCAAGGCGCCGATATTCATCACCATATCGATTTCGTCGGCACCGAGTTCGATGGCTTCGCGCGTCTCGTGGGCTTTGGCGCCACTCGTCGTAGCGCCGAGCGGAAACCCTGCGACCGTACATATCTTTACAGCTGAATCATGCAAGAGACGGTACGCGATATTTACATTGCAGGGGTTGACGCAGACCGACGCGAAATTGTATTTGCGCGCTTCCTCACACAACCGCTCGATATCCTTGACTGTGGCATCAGGGTTAAGGTTGGTGTGGTCGATGCTTTTTGCTAGCTCTTCTTGTCTCACAATTGTTCCCCCAGTCATCTCAACAGCCGCTGAAAAGGTCAATCAGCTATACAGCTACCAGCATCTGCAACCAAATGTTCTTTAGCAACATTCCCCAGTCATGAGGAGTCTAACCAGGCTTGACCAGATATTCGTATCTGTCCATCGTTGCGGATAGTCTAAATCAGGAATCTCAGCATCGTGGTTGCAAGGCCTAGGAAAGCCAGGAACCCGAAAATATCGGTGAAGGTTGTGACTATCACCCCTGAGCCTAAGGCCGGGTCCTGGCGGAGAAGTCTTAGAACAATCGGAATACCCGCCCCAGCCAAACCCGCAACGCCCATATTGACCGTCATCGCCAGGAAAAGAACTAATCCCAGGTACGGATTACCCCTCGCAAGATAAGCAACCAGACCTGCAAGAAGACCGGTGACCGCACCGATTGTGATACCTATGCCGACTTGGCGGGCTATAACGCGTATGCCTTCTCTAAACTCGAGCTGGCCCAAGGCAATACCCCTCGTAGTAACGGTAAGGGTCTGAGTGCCCATATTGCCGCCCATGCCGGCGACTATCGGCATAAACGCGGCGAGAATAACTACACGAGAGATTGAGTCCTGGAATAAGGAGACAACCCCTGCCGCCAAGAAGGCGGTTCCAAGATTAAAGGCCATCCAGGGAAGACGGTTCTTAATCGATTCTATCGCCGGACTATCGAGCCTTTCTTCGCGTATAACACCGCCGAGGCGATATATGTCTTCGCTGGCCTCTTCCTCGATGACATCGACTACGTCATCGATGGTGACGACACCGAGAAGGCGGTGCTCACGGTCGACGACGGGCAAAGCTAAAAGGTCGTACCGCGACATGATGCGCGCGACTTCTTCCTGGTCGGTGTCGACGTCCACATATATGACGCTGGGGTTCATCAGTTCTTCGACAAGCCGGCTCGGCTGACCGATGATAAGGTCTCGAAGCGAGATGACGCCGACCAGTTGGTCGTCGCGGTTGACTATAAAGACATAGTAAATCGTCTCGGCGCCGGGGGCTTCTGCGCGCAGCAGGTCAATCGACTCCTGGGCCGTCATATCCTTCCTTAGCGCGACGAATTCCGGGGTCATGATACCGCCGGCCGTGTCCTCGCCGTGCTCCATTAAACGCAGCGCCTCTTGCGCATCCTCCTTGTCCATAGCGGCGAGAATTCGGTGGGCGTCTTTCTTGCCGATAGCGCCGAGCAGGTCGGCGACATCGTCGGCTTCCATCTCTTCAAGGATGTCGGAGATGAGCGGCGTGCTGAGCAGCTCGACGATGTCCATCTGCTCCTGCTCGTCCATCTCCTGGAAGGTATCGGCCGCTCTCGGGATGTCCCAGGTCTCGAAGATCATCTTTTGAAAATCATCGGGAAGGTCCCCGATGATCTCCGCCGCGTCGGCAGGATGAAGCTTCTCGAAGAGGCCTATCGCTTTTCCGAGTTCTGCTTTCTTTAGTAGATTTTCCGCTGCTACCTGAAGTAGCTTATTGCGATCCCGCATCCACAGTCCCTATTCCGTATAACCGAATTGTTTTATATAGCGCTCTTCTTTGCGCCAGTCTTTCTTAACGCGAACCCGGAGGTCGAGAAATATATGACTGCCCAAGAGATGTTCGATATCCGCTCTCGCTTTGGAGCCTATCTCTTTGAGGACTCGCCCGCCCTTACCTATAAGGATTCCTTTCTGCGATTCCCGCTCGACGAAGATGGTCGCAAAAATGTCGACTATCTCGCCGTCTTTGCGCGGTTTCATCTCTTGCACCTCGACCGCTATGCTATGGGGAACCTCTTCCCTGGTCAAAAGGAGCGCTTTCTCCCGGATAAACTCCGCTACAATCACTCGTTCGGGTTGGTCGGTCTTCATATCCGGTGGATAATATTGTGGTCCCTCCGGCAACATCTCATTCATCTTTTCGACCAGGACCTCAACGTTCTGCCCCGTCGCGGCAGATAGCGGGATTATCTCGTCAAACTTTCCGAGCTGCTTGGCAATCTCTAGTTGAACCTCGATATCTCCAGGTTCCAACTTATCTATCTTACTTAAGACTATTATTTTAGGCGTGTTTAGCAACGCAAGCTCATTTGCGATATAGAGGTCGCCGGAGCCGATAACCTGCGAGGCGTCGACCATAAATATCACGGCGTCGACATCTCTCAAGGCGTTTCGAACACTCTTGTTCATGTGCTCGCCGAGCGAATCCTTCGGCTTGTGCAAGCCGGGAGTGTCCACAAAGATTATCTGCGCATTCTCGAGATTTAAAATTGCACGGATAGTATGACGCGTGGTTTGAGGTTTATCGGAGATTATCGCGACCTTCTCCTTGGCCAGATAATTCAATAGCGTCGACTTCCCGGCGTTGGGTCGTCCCACAATCGCCGCAAATCCCGATTTAAAGCTCTCCTTGCGTTTGTCGCTTTCGTCCATGATCACCCTTCCAATCCAAGCTCGAGGAGCATCCGGTCTATGCCGGGGCCATACTCATCCGATAACTCCGCGATGTTTTTGAAGCCCGCTTTTTTGTAGAGCTCCAATGCCCGGCTATTCTTATCGTCAACGGTGAGCTGCACTACTCTAGCGCCATCGCGCTTAAGCGCTGTGAGCAACTCACCCAAGAACCTCGACCCCAGGCGCTTTCCTCTAAGTTCTTTTCTCACAAGAAAACCGACGATAAAAACGAGTCCCGGGTCGAGCCAATCCCTTATAATATCCGCAATCCCACAGATTGCGCCGTCCTTTTTTAATACATAAACCGCGCCGTGCTTGATAAAGACCGGAAATGTCCAATGATTCAGGCCGCCGTCACCAAAGGCGTCCGCCTCCATCATGGTCAGCTCCTGTATCAGGCCGGTATCGAATTCCGTCAAGCGCACCAGTTCATAATCCATAGTCGTTACACCCTATGATGCCGGGACTTATCCCTTGTCTGCAAACAACCGCTCGTTGGTAAAGGCATAGGGTAGCAACTCTTTGATGAGCGCTTTCTTTGTCTCGCCCTTCGTGTTAGCCATGATGACCAGCGATTCGGCGCCGAACTCGGCGAGAAACTGCCTGCAAGCACCGCAAGGCGGGCAAGGCGTCGGGCCGTCGGCTATGATGGCGAGCGCCTCGAACCTGCGACAGCCCTCGGAGACCGCTTTAGACATCGCGACGCGCTCGGCACATATGGAGAGACCGTAGACGGCGTTCTCAACATTGGCCCCTGCGAAAATGCGCCCGTCATCGCAGATAACGGCCGCACCCACTCTAAAGCCCGAGTACGGCGCATAGGCCTCTTGCCGGGCCTCAGAGGCCGCGCGTATCAACTCCACTTCGTCCATGTCGACAACCTCCAAGCCCAAGGTGCCCGGCCGGCGCTTCTATCCGACTTCCAGGCTTTCCGTTTTTTCCTCCGGTTCTTCGCGGCTTACTAAAATCTTCGATATCCTGCGTCCGATAACCTTCTCAACCGTGAATACGAATCCCTCGAAACGTACCGCTTCTCCCGCATTCGGAGTGCGCCCTATAAGCGAGTATACGAAACCGCCGATAGTGTCGATATCCGCGCGCGAGAAACTCGTGCCCAGCAGTTCGTTCGCCTCATCGATATGAACACGGGCATCCATCCTCACCAGGTGGTTATCGACGAACTCGATAAGCGTCTCCTCGAGGTCGTACTCGTCGAATATCTCGCCGACTATCTCTTCGAGCAGATCTTCGATGGTGACAAGACCCGCGGTGCCGCCGTGCTCATCGACGACGATGGCCATGTGTAAGCGCTTCTTCTGCAGCTCGCGCATGAGGTCATCGACCTTTTTCAGCTCGGGCACATAGTAGGCCGGGCGCATCTGCTGCTTGATGGGCACGTCTATCTTACCCTTATGCATCTGCATAAGGAGGTCTTTGGCGTAGATTATCCCTATTATATTGTCGACCGTCTCATCGTAGACCGGTATCCTGGAGTGCCCTTCCTTGATGACCAGCGAGAGGACCTCCTCGATGGGCGCGTCGGCACTGACGGTCACCATATCCATCCTGGGCACCATGACCTCGCGCACTATCGTGTCACCGAACTCGAAGATGCTGTGAATCAGCTCTTTCTCTTCTTCTTCGATAATGCCTTCCTCCTCGCCGGCGCCGACCATGCTCATTATCTCTTCCTCGCTTACGACGGGAAGCTCTTTGATGGGCCGGCCTCCGAAAAGACGGATGAAGATGTTAGCCGTAAACGTAAATATCCGGGCGACAGGGCCGAGCGCTTTCGAGAGCACATCTAAGACGATTGCCGCGCGCAACGAGAGGCTCTCCGTGCGCCGGGCGCCAAAGGTCTTCGGTATTATCTCGCCGAAAACAAGGATCACAAAGAGCATCAAAACGGTCGAGATGACCACGACGAAACTACCGAGGTATCTGGTCGCCAGCAACGTCGCGATAGAGACGGCGGCGATGTTGGCACTGTTGTCCAACAATATCATCGCAGTCATCAGACGGCTTGGGTGCGACATCAGCGACTCGAGCGCGCCGGCACCCGGAGCCTCTTGTTCGACAAGATATCTAAGTCGAATCCGACTCATAGACGATATCGCGCTCTCGACCGCCGTTAAACCGGCCGACAAACCGACTAGAATAATGATAAATACCACGTATAACCAATCCGGCAAGTGACAATCCCTCCCTAGCTGTATTCCTAGCTATATTATATCGGATGCTTTACGCAAAAATTTTAAATCATCGACAAACCAATACACCTGACCTAGTTCGCTTACCACGTATAGAATACCTGAAAGATAAGGATGGTCACTAAAATACCGAGCGTCGCGCCCGACATTATCTCGAGCGCGGTATGGACGCCCGCGTCAAACCTGCTGTGAAAGACGAGCAGCGCCAGGCCCAAACCGAGTGTGGCGACAAGCGGCGACTGGCTTATGAAGGCTATCGCGGTAAAGAGCGCGGCCGCCAGGGCGCTGTGCCCGCTCGGCCACCCGCCCCGCAAAAAGCTTCCCCCGCCGACCCATGCTTTGGCCGAAACGACCAATATCGCTACGATTAAGAGCGAAATAATGGTGAGATGCGCCGGAGATTGGCGAATCCGCTCAAGCAAGCCCAGCGCCAGCGGGTTGACCCGCGAAAAGAATATGAAATATGCCACGAGCACAGCGTTGATGCTCGCCAGAAGGACTGCGCCTGCTGCGACATCCTTCGCTATCTGCGCCACCGGGTCGAACGTCGTCGTGACGAGGTCGATGGTCGATTCGATAGCTGTGTTTATGAGTTCGGCCACGACGACCAGAGAGACCGCAAATATCAAAGCGACAAAGGCCCAGGACTCTATCTTTAAGAAGAGGCCGAGGGTGAGCGCCAAGGCTGCGGCGACAAAGTGAATGCGCATATTGCGTTGGGTCCGCAATACATAGATAAGGCCATCGATGGCGTAATTGAAGCTTTTAAGCAACGACTTGCTTTTCATCGGGCGCATATGAACGTCAAAATCCCGTCATGCGGCCGGCTCTGGCAAGAGCTGCTACCGGCGTATTTAACGCTCAAAACCCCCCTTCGCAAGCTCGTCGGGGTTTACTCCATCTGAGAATGAGGTTAGTATCAGGCGCTCGCGCGCCTCCATAAGTTCGGCGTCCTCATCGCTGTCATGGTCATAACCAAAAAGATGGAGGATGCCGTGGACTAAGAGAAGCGAAAGCTCTTGGTCCAGGGTCTGGTCGAATTCGATTGCCTGTTTCTCGGCTACAGCCGGGCAAATGACGACATCGCCCAGGAGCCTCGGAAGGTTCCCGGCGGTCGGCATGTCACCGCCGACCTCGAAGGATAAGACGTCGGTGGGGTAGTCCTTGCCGCGATAGCTCGCGTTCAAGTCGAGCATGGTCTCTTCACCGACTAGCGCTATACTGAGTTCCGCATCCTCTTCGACGCGCTCCACAGTTAGAACATAGCCGGCAAGCTCAACCAGTGAATCTTCATCCACCGCTAATTCCTGCTCGTTACTTATTTGAATCGCCATGCGCTGTAAAGCTCCTAGCTTGCGGTACGGGTACCGTCGGGTACTCTACCCTCGTATGATATAGGCTTGTCAACAACTGGGTGAAGCTTCTAATTATTTTTTCAATATCATTCAGAGTTAGATTACTCTCGTTCAGCTGGCCATCATCGAGCTTGCTCTGGACGATCCTTTTGATGAGCTGCTCGATTCGTCCCGGCGTCGGTTTAGCGATAGTTCGTGCCGCGGCCTCGACCGAGTCGGCAAGCATGACGAGCGCCGCCTCTTTCGATTTCGGGCGCTGCCCTGAATACCGGTAATTCTCTTCATTGATGGTCTCTTTGACGACACTCTCTTTTGCTTTGTGATAGAAAAACGCCACTATGCTCGTCCCGTGATGCTCGTTTATTATATCGAGTATCTCCGGCGGCAGGTGATACTTCTTCCCCAGGTCGATACCTTCCTTGACATGGGAGGTGATTATCAGGCAGCTCAGGCTCGGATTGGTGTGGTCGTGCGGGTTTTCGCACCCTATCTGGTTCTCGACAAAGAAAAGCGGCCGTTTTATCTTTCCGATATCATGGTAATATGCGCCGACTCTTGCCAGGAGCGGGTTCGCGCCGATTTCCTCGGCGGCGTTTTCGGCAAGGTTTCCCGCCATGATGCTGTGGTTATATGTTCCCGGCGCCTTCATCATAAGCTCGCGCAGGAGCGGCTGGTTGGCGTACGAAAGCTCGACGAGCTTGATGTCGGTCGTAATTCCAAAGACCTTCTCCAAGAACGGCAGTGTCCCGATGGTCAACACCGCCATGGAAATACCGCCGAGCAACCCCCAGCCGAGGTTTTTCATTATCTCGACCAGCCCGGCTCCGCTCAAAAGCGTCGTGGTAATGGCCAGAATCGTCGTCGCAAGCGTAACCCATGCTCCGGCTATAGCTAAATCCGTGCGGTGCCGGATATTGTAGATGGCATATATCGCGAAAAGCCCGGTAAGAACGCCGTACAGCGTATATTGATAGTTCTGCCCGCCGATAAGGCCGGAATAAAGGCTCAGACTCAAGACCATGATGATGGCCGTCTCGATGTTGAAGAGCAGCGCGGTCAGCATCGCCGCCGCGCCGATTGGAATTAGAAAGTACGAATAATAAGGACCGACGAATTTCGCTATCACAATCGTCGATATGAAGATAAGCGAGAGCACCCCTATGAGACGGTTGCTGCGATGTATCTTTGGCTGGTAATTAAATAGATAGAGGCCGAACGCGATGAACGAGACTAGCGCAAAGAGCGCCAGGCCGCCGATGCGGGCCAGGTCGATACCTCTCTTGAGCAGGCCTAGTTCTCTTAATATCTTGACCTGCAAACTAGAGACTATTTCACCCTCGCGGACGATGGTCTCTCCTTTTTGTTTATTGACCAGAACCGGGGAAATACCGGACGCCGCTTCTTTCTTGAGCTTGTCAGTCCCCTGCGCGTCGTAGAAGTAATTAGGTTTGAAGTAAAACGAGCCTACCTCTGCGATGAGCGCGTTCTTGCTGGGGTTCTTGGTCAGGCTCTGCGCCATCTCGGCAAAGTCTATCCTTTTCTCGCCGATGTTTTCCGCGGTTATCTTGTCGCTATAGACGCGATTGATATTGCTGACCACAAGCGCTTCGGTCGAATTGAGCTCTGTGTCGGGCATGTGGAGCACCGTTTTGAAGACACTCTTGTCGAAGCTCGAGTCAACCTCTTTGACGAGTAAATCCTGTTTAGCTTCGGCGGTCAACACTTCGTTTGAGCGCACCTGCCTTACCAGACCGAAAAATTTATGAACCGAGTCGATTACCTGCGGCTCGACGCTCCAATCACGATTGTAGACCGGCTCGACATGCGACGACGCCTCGTTTCGCAAGGCTCCGGTCCTCTCGAAATCGACGAACTCGATGTCACGCGTCGCCTTGACCGTCTTGGGACTTGGCTTGCCCACCTGCAGGCCGGTCAGCCTATCCGGAATGAAATCGACGACTAGAATCGCCAAAATCACGGTGAACAGGAGCAAGGCCAGAAGCGACCGGCGCAGGCTCTTGCCCTTCCAGTCTACGATGGCAGGCATATCTTTGATTTTATCGAGGCCAAAGTTCGGGGTCATAGCTATCTCTTCGAACCCTTCTCTTCGTCATGGCGCTTGTATGCTTCGACTATTTTCTGGACAAGCTTGTGGCGAACCACATCGCGCGAAGTCAAATGGACGAACGCTATATCATTTAACCCTCTCAATATGTTCTCGATGATGAGCAAACCGGAGTGCTGCCCGCTGGGCAGATCTATCTGGGTGCTGTCACCGGTAACGACCATCCTTGAGCCGAATCCGAGCCTCGTCAAAAACATTTTCATCTGCTCCTGCGAGGTATTCTGGGCTTCGTCTAATATTATGAAGGAATCGTTGAGTGTGCGGCCCCTCATGTATGCGAGCGGCGCTATCTCAATCGTGCCCTGGTCAAGTAAGTGCCTGAAGTGCTCGGCATCCATCATCTCGTAAAGCGCGTCGAAGAGCGGGCGCAGATACGGGTCGACTTTTTGCTGAAGGTCGCCGGGAAGAAAGCCCAGCTTCTCCCCTGCCTCGACGGCCGGGCGGGTCAAAATAATCCTACCAACCGTCTTGTCCTTGAGCGCGCGCACCGCCATCGCCATCGCTAAATAGGTCTTGCCGGTTCCCGCCGGGCCTATCGCGAAGGTCGCCGTGTGGTTGCGGATTGCGTCGATGTACTCCTTTTGCCCCGCGGTCTTCGGTCCGATTACTTTTCTGCGATGGGTGATGATGACGTCGGAATAGATGCTCGAAGGTGTAATCGGGTTACCATCGACGGTGATGTCTATGGTGTGCTCGACTTTTTGCGGGGTCAGTTGTTGACCGTGCGACACAATGTTCAACATTTCCTTAAAGATAGTTGCTACGTTGTCTACTTCCACAGCGTCGCCCTTGATCGTTATTTCGTTACCCCTGACCAGGATTGTGCTTTGAAACTTGCTCTCTATTATTTTTAATAATTGATCATGGTAGCCTAACAAATCGACCATCGATATGTCGCCCGGCACCACGACTTTGATTTCCACGATATCCGCCAATTTTGGCTCTTTCACTCCTTTAGGTGAGAAAATTATACCATATCCCGGGTCCCGCAACGACTTCGCCGACCTATTGTGAGGCGCTCTATTGCCGCATAAGCTCGAGCGTCAGCTGGTTGACTCGTTTGCCGTCGGCTTTTCCCTTTACCTGCGGCATAAGCTTGCCCATTACCCTACCCATATCTTTGGGAGCCGTTGCGCCGGTCGCCTCGATGGCCTCCTTGATGAGGCGTGTAAGTTCCTCATCCGAGAGCTGCTCGGGCAGATAACCGGCAAGCACGGCCGCTTCTTTCTCTTCCTTCACGGCCAGCTCTTCCCGATTGCCTTTGCGGAACTGCTCCACGGCCTCGTTTCGCCGCTTGATTTGGCGCTGCACGACCTCTATGACTTCATCGTCGACAAGGCTCTCTTTCTTAACTATCTCAGCGTTCTTCAGCTCCGACATCAACAGCCGGATGGTCGAGAGGACGAGTTTTTGCTCAGGGTCGGCCGACGCTTGGCGCATAGCCGACTTCATATCTTCGTTTAAACGATCCTTCAGAGACAACTGGACTCCTTTCGCTGGGCGACAGCATCGAGGCGCCTTCAGACGGCGACTCGCACTATGGTTGCAGGCTAACCTTGCTGCACCATTCTTCCGAGCTTCTTGCCGCCTAAGACATGAAAATGGACGTGGAATACCTCCTGGCCGCCATCGGGCCCGGTGTTTGCGATTAAGCGATAGCCGCTCTCGGCAACGCCGAACAGCGAAGCCACCCGGTTTCCGGCGAGTACTATTTTGCCGAGCAGGTTTGCGTCGGCTTCGGTCGCGTCGGAAAGCCGCTCGATATGGGCTCTCGGAACGACCAGGATGTGAACGGGCGCCTGCGGGCTGATATCTTTGAACGCCACCACGTCGTCGTCCTCATAGACAATGGTCGCCGGAATCTCGCCCGTTACTATCTTGCAGAACAAGCAATCTTGAGCCATGTAGACCTCCTCAATCGTTTGTGGTCAATAGGTGGTTGGTCGTAGTCGGTCCGTCGGTTTTCGGTATGTTTATTGCTCCCGTAGCTCGGGGCTTTAGCCCTGAAAAAGCTGTCATCGAACAGCACTCGGTTGTCAGGGCTAAAGCCCTGAGCTACGTTAGCTGAGCTACGTTAGCCGGCGCCTTACCTTGGCCCCAAAACTCTTCCATAAAGAGTCGCATCTTCTTGCTTCTCGATGCGCACTTCGGCGAGCGCTCCTATAAGCTCATCGGGTCCTGCGCACATCACGCGGATATAATTGTCGCTCATCCCCGAGAGATACTCGCCCTGCCGGCGCTCTATGGAAACTATCAGTTCTTTCCCGATATAGCGGGAGGCAAACCGTGCCGCCAAATCCTCGCCTAGCGCGATAAGCTCCGCCGAGCGCTTCTCTTTTACATCTTTCGGTATCTGGCCGTCGAGACCTGCCGCCGGCGTGCCTTTCCTGGGAGAAAACTTAAAGACATGGAGCCGGCTAAAACCGATGCTACCGACGATTTCCACGGTCCGCTCGAAATCGGCGTCGGTCTCACCGGGAAATCCCACGATGATGTCGGTCGTCAGCGCGAGGTCGTCGACGGCCGACGCGAGATAATTGGCGCGCTCCGCGAACTCTTCTACGGTATAGTGCCGGTTCATCGCGGCAAGTACGGCGTTGCTGCCGTGCTGAAGCGGGATGTGGAGGTGCTTGCAGAGCTTCGGCGATGCTGCGATTAGCTCGACCAACTCGGGTGTGACTTCGCGCAGCTCTATCGAGCTTAGGCGAATCCTGCCCAGCCCTTCGATTTCGACAAGCTTGGCGAGCAAATCCGCGAGGCCGGTGTCATGTCCCGCCCCATAGAGCCCCAGGTGAATGCCGGTCAAGACTATCTCGGGGGTCCCTTCGCGTGCCAGCCGCGCGACCTCATCGATTATCTCGGATTCGGGCCTGCTCCAGAGTTCGCCGCGCACATGCGGCACAATGCAATAACTGCAAAACCGGTCGCACCCGTCTTGTATCTTTACCAGGGCGCGCGTATGCAGGGCAGGATTTGGCGCGGGCTTGCCGGTGGTGCGCGCAATCGGCTTGATGTCGATGCCGAGTTCCTGCGCGACAAGTATCGGC
>Ga0154469_1104_pt3 | contig 11712 bp, 9 predicted proteins | sample RifGroC2_FD_115948 | JGI IMG/M metagenome (GOLD analysis project Ga0154469, IMG submission 115948) | Candidatus Aquicultor primus GWC2_53_9
CGGCGCTATTGGCAGGGTCGGCGGAGCTTACTGTCGGCGCTGCCGTATCCGGCGCCGCTACGGTGGTGAAGCTGAGGGTGTACTGCGCACCGAACGAGTTGTTTGCAGTGTCCTTTACCGCGCTCACCGGGATTATCGCCGTATAGGTTGTGCCATGTGCGAGGTCGGTTGTCGGGTCGAGTGTAAGCACGCGCCCGTTAATCGTCTTGGTCATCGCGACCTGGTTGTTTGCGGCATCCTTGAGGGTTATTAAATTGTAGGCGATACCCGATTGCACGTTCTCATTGAAAGTGATAGCTATAGTCTTGTCTCTGGCTATCGCGGTTGCGCCGTTTGCAGGGTCGACGGAGCTAATTACCGGCGGGAGACTGTCGGATGTCGTGCAGCTATAAACACCACTGCCCCATGTGCCGGCAAATATCGTATAGTCCGAGTCATACGCCGGGGAAAACCTGACAGAGGGGATGTTTGTCGGTGTAAGTCCCGTGTTTATCTGTGTCCAGCTGGTGCCGCCGTTGGTCGATATATATGCGCCGTTCTCATAGGTGCCGGCAACGATAGTGCTGTCGGCCGCATAGTTGGGTGATGTGGCGAGCGAGAATATGTTGACGGTCAAGAGGCCGCTCTGAGTCCAATTATCGCCGCTATCGGTCGACTTATAAACACCGCCGCCATTGCTCGTACCGGCAAAGACGGTGCTGTCGGCGGCGTAGTTAGGGGACAGACCCAGCGAGCTAACGTTCGTGTTGCCAAGACCGGTGTTTATCTGAGTCCAACTCGCTCCGCCGTTCGTCGACCTATACACGCCGCCGCCATCGCTTGTGCCCGCAAAGATAGTGCTGTCTACAGCGTAGTTGGGGGATATTTGAATCGCGCTTATATAGCTGTGTGAGAAACCGGTGTTCATCGCAGTCCAGCTTGTGCCGGCATCCGTTGATTTATATATGCCGCTATTTGTTCCCGCAAAGACCGTCCGGTCGGTCACATAGTTGTGGGATATAGCCAGAGCGCTGACACCTGTGCTTGCGAGTCCCACTTGTGTCCAGCTCGTTCCACCATTGGTCGACCTATAGACGCCGTCACTATTGGTACCCGAAAAGACCGTGTTGTCGCTCGCATAAACGGGAGACACGGCGAGCGATTGCATGTGGTTGCCGGTCAATCCGCTCTGCGTCCAGCTCGTCCCGCCGCTGGTCGATTTATATATGCCATTGTCCGTGCCGGCAAAGATGGTCTTCGACGTAGCGTAATTGGGCGCAATCCCGAGAGAGTAGACGATAGTGCCCGAAGGCCCGTTCGTCACCCATTCGTTGACGCCCGCATATCCTATTACTGCGGAGGCCAGCAACAATGCCGCTGCGATAAACACAAGCGCGGCTGTTCTATTTAAGGTGGGCATTTTACGTGTCCGGGTCGCCATGGTTGTTTGCATACGCTCTCTCCACTTCGTGCAAAAATTCAACGCCTAATCAGGTAAGCTCTCATGATACTTGAGTGTATATATTAGGAGTTATCGGACAGCTTGGTCGTTATTTAAACCTTTCTTAGACAAAAAGCCTGGTGGGCAAGGCATGAGCAAATCCGTGCCAACTATGACTTTCCCAGGCACATCCATTTAAGTTAAAAATTCTCAAATATATTGTTTAGCGGTCGCTATGGCTATGTTAGTATTGGGTCAAAGCAATAAAAAAACCGAATATTTGTCCTTGCCCTTGCCCAAACATCGAATTATTCAAGTTATCGTCACAGAAAGGGAGGCCGCAGTCTAGATGGAACCATTCGATCGACAACATCTCGTGTATTGCCTTTCCATCCAAATGTCAGAGCCTGCAACACCCGAAAGAGAAACCAGCGAAGCAGCGCTGGCGAGACAGGATCGTCTCAACGTAATCCTCGCGGAGCACCTCAAGCCGCACATTTACAACCTTCATCTCTCGGATATATTTGTAAAATTCACCGGTAACGGGTTCCTGCTCATGACCGACAGATCTGACAGCGTTCCGGCGCTCAGTTGTCTCGGAGTGATTCTAGCCAATAATTTTAACGATGAGGTGGCACAGGCTTTTGGAATCGCGCAAAATCGGCTTCCGGCACTGCGTATCAGCCTCTTTTCCGGTCACGATCGTCGCATCGAAATGCCGGACGGTAAGCGAGAATGGGTCGGCGATAGTCTTCGCAAGGCAGTCCATCTGGCGATGTTCCTGCACACAGACAGAGTGCTTGTCGACGACTCGATACGCGGCCTGGTTGGGGGCGAATTCAAGATTGAAAGATGTGACGCCGAGCCGGTCATAGAGACGGATGCAGATACCGAAGCTGCGGGGTCAGGATGGGTTCTGGGCCAACTCGACCTGGATTCCAGCGTTGATAGCGGCTCTCCCGAGCTCTATATATACACGCTTAGCGCGCTTGGCAGGATGGAGGACGCAGGCCATGTCGCCCAGACGGTCGCGAGTCGTCTTATCGGCGATGCCGGCGGTGAAGACGCGGCGGCGGAAGCATCCGGGCAAGGCCTGGAGCTGAAAGATACTCAAGGTTGGGGTAGGTTGCTTTCAAACCTGACGGACTATCCGACCGCTAACGCGTTTTTTATCAAGGCAAAGGCTTCCGGCGCACAAACGACAGTGGATATGTATAATACACTTGCTGCGTTAGCGCCCGATTTTAATACCGCCAAATCTCTTGTCGAGGAGATGGAGCGCGAGGGGATAAGGCCCGATATCGCCACTTACAATGCGCTCATCGCTAAAGCGCCGGATTATGAGGTGGCTAGATATTGGCTCAGAAATCTCATTGAGGATGGGGGTCGGCCTAGTGCTCATATTTACGGAACGCTCATCGCTAAAGCGCCGGATTTTGAAACAGGCAAGTTCTGGCTGGAGACGATGGCGCGAGACGGTTTGCAGCCGAACCTTGCTGTGTTCAATAAGCTGATACCAAAGGCCCCGGGCTACGACATTGTCTGCGCCCTACTCGACTCAGTGCAGGCCGAGGGCATAAAGCTCAATATTGTCACATATAATATGCTGATATCTAAAGCCATCGATTTCGATACCGCGAAATCTTGGTTGGACGCGATGGCAAGCGATAGCGTCAACCCGAATCTCGACACATATAACCGCCTGCTCAGCAAGAACATATCGTCTCAGCCGGCAGAGGAATTGCTGAAATGGTACTTATCGCAAGAGAACCACTCGGAGGAACCTATCCAGACAGCGATGGCCACATACCGGAAGTACGGGCGCGTCGACCAGTCGTTGCGCTTAGCTGTTGAATATCCGCACCTTCCTGTGGCCAAAAGGCTCATCCGGGAGATCATGGACGAGGTTTTCGCGTACCTCAACATCATCCGAGAAGAATCCGTACGGCCCAACGTTGCCGGCTATAATGCTATCATCTCGAAGGCGCCGTATTTCGATACCGCAAAATCATGGTTGGATTCAATGCGCAAGAAGGGAATACAACCCGACATAATCACGTATAATATCCTAATTTCGAAGGCTCCCGGTTTCGAAAGAGCGCAAGCGCTTGTCGAGATGATGCGGGCTGACGGCGTCGAGCCGACTATCGATACCTTTGAAAAGCTGTTTGAAAAAGACCTCTCTACGGTCTCGGCTGATGAATTGATTCTATGGTACCGGGCGCAAGAGAGCCATGCCGAAGAGCCGATAGAGACGGCTATAGTCTCTTTCAAGCGGATTGGCCGCGTCGACCAAGCCTTACGTCTGGCGCTGGATTACCCGCGTCTGGTGGGGGCTAAGAGGCTTATTCGTGAGTATATGGTTGAGGTGTTGTCGTATCTGGAGACGATTCGCTATGAAGGTGTCAAACCCAACGTCGTGACCTACAGCTCGCTCATCTCGAAAGCACCGTATTACGATATCGCGGTCGCGTGGTTGGAGACGATGCGCGCCAGGGACGTCAAACCTAACGCCGTGACGTATAACACACTCATCTTCAAGGCTCCTGATTTTGAGACGGCCCATGCTCTCCTCGACGAGATGCGCTCCGAGGCCATTGAGCCCAATGTTATAACGTATAGCACGCTCATTTCGAAAACGGAAGAATACGAATCGGCGACCACGCTTTTTGCGAGGATGGAGCAAGAAGACGTTCAACCCAATACGATTACTTTTAATGCGTTGATGCTTAAGTCGCCCGATTATGACGTCGCTTGCTCCTGGCTCGAAATGATGAAGACAGAGCACTCAAAACCGGACGTGATTACATTCAATACGCTGATATATAAGGCGCCTGATTATGAGACGGCTGAAGCTAAGTTCAGGGAGATGGGAAAAGCGGGAATACAACCGAACATCGTCACTTATAACCGCTTGTTCAGTAAGGACCTCTCCATTAAATCGGCAGAAGAAATTCTCGCTTGGTACTTGGAGCAACCATACCACCCGGACGAACCATTGCAAGCGGCGATATCCGCGTATCGAAAGATGGGAAGAGTCGATCAGGCATTGCGCCTGACTCACGACTATCCCCATCTCCAGGTTGCTCGCAAGTTGATGAGGGATCACGCTGTCGAAGCGATAGCCTATTTTGAAGACCTGCTCGTACGGAACCCTGAGGACTCGGACGCCGCATATGCACTGGGTTTAGTATTAATAGAGAGCGGCAACGCGCAAGCAGCTAAGCCGCATTTGTTGAAGGCTATCACTTGCACCAAGTCCGACCCTCAAAGGAAAGCCATAGAAGCGCTTGTCGGAGGACTATCCCGGAGATAATTTTAGCTGCATAAGAAAATTCTATAATCAGAAAAAGCCGGCCATCGAGCCGGCTTTTTCGTTCACGGATAACTGTGTAGCCGCTGTCAGAACACCATTTCGAAAGCATGTTTGTTGTCCCCGGAACATTATCGACGTCATGGGTGCGGGGGCAATAAGTGGAGCCGTCAACTACGTAACTGACGTATCAAAGAAATTATATATTAAGCTAATATATCGCGCCAACACGACGATACAAGAATACGCAAAGGAAAATAGGAAAAAGCTAAAGCAAACATGTACATATGTAGTCTTATGCTTTGTATATATGGAAAGGGGCGAGGACCACGATAATTGATGAAGCAGACATTAGCAAATATTACCAAGGAAATGAAAGGGGTTAAGAGGAGTGAAATCAAATCTAAGTATTTCTAAGAAACTGTATCTGGCTTTTGGGGCGATTATTGCGCTCATGGTCATAATGAGCGTTGTCATCAATACAACTAACTCCGGTCTGGTACGGGCAAATAAGGAGATCATAGGGCACGCTGATTTTGAAAGCCAGGCAAAAACCTACCAGAAGCAACACGCGGATTGGATCAATGCTCTGTCGAATCATCTTCTGGTCGGTAGTGAGTTTAAAAAAACACTCAATCCCCGGGAGTGCGATTTCGGCAAATGGTATTACAGCTTCACTGAATCAGCAGAGTTCAAGGCGAAATCGCCTGAAATACAGCGTATCCTGAAAGAACTCGAAGAACCGCACAGAAAACTTCACGAAGGGGGCGCCGGTGTTACCAATGAGCTTCAACAGGGTCACAAGGCAAACGCTTTAAAGAATTACCAAGAAAACACATTGCCGACGATTGCCCATCTTGACGGCATATATGATGACCTTGTAAAAACTGTGAGGCTAGAGATTGATGGGTACAAAGCGGACGCACAAAAAAGCGAACGCGCCGGCAATCTACTTATTATCGTCTTGACCGTAGTAGGAGCACTCGCTGGAATCGCGGTCGCTTATTTATTGACGCGTAGCACTCTCTTAATGGTCGGCAAGGTCGTTGAGGCATCGGAAAACGTTGCGAATGCCTCCGACCAGATCTCAGCCGGTAACCAGGAGCTTGCCGAGAGAACGCAAGAACAGGCTTCGGCTCTGGAAGAAACCGCGGCAACCATTGAAGAGATGTCCGCGACCGTTAAAACCAATGCCGAAAGCGCCCGTCGCGCAAGCACGTTGGCGGTCGACGCGGCTACACTGGCGCAGAACGGTGGCGCTGTCGTCGAAGATACGATGGCATCCATGGGCGAAGTGACCGGGGCAAGCAAGAAGATCGCGGACATTATAAACGTGATAAATGAGATTGCGTTCCAGACAAACCTTTTGGCTTTGAACGCTGCAGTGGAAGCGGCGCGCGCCGGTGAGCAGGGCAAGGGCTTTGCCGTTGTCGCGGGCGAGGTACGAAATCTGGCGCAGCGCAGCGCCGAAGCGGCTAAAGAAATCCAGAATTTAATCCAGGATAGTGCTGAAAAGGTAGAGAGAGGCAACAAGCTGGTAGAGAAATCCGGTGAAACCTTGCTGGACATAATCTCTTCGATCAACGAGGTCGCCGAAACAGTAACGGAAATCGCTTCAGCCTCACAAGAACAAGCAACCGGTATCGATCAAGTAAATAAAGCTGTCTACATGATGGATGATGTGGTTCAGAACAACAGCTCGTTGGTTGAGGAGGCGGCCGCGGCATCCCAGTCGCTAGCGATGGAGGCTGAGGAACTCAAGAATCTTATGGCGTCGTTTAGCGGAATAGATTCAGTTGCGAAAGAGCACAAGAACAGAGGTCTTGCGACGGTTGCACATATTATCCCAAAGAAAACCGCACGTCTTAAAAAGAAGGCCGCCGGCGCAGAGGAACTCAGCGCGGCACCCGATGATTTCGACGAGTTTTAAGGGGCGTGGTCGACATGAGTAACATGGAAGAGCTTGAGCAAGCCATCGAAATAACGACCGGAGATCAGTTTGTGACCTTTAAGCTTGAGGATGAGGAGTATGGAATCGAAATCTTGAAGGTCCATGAGATCATCGGTTATCAGGGCTTTGCGAAGGTGCCGAATGTGCCCTGCTTTATAAAGGGCGTTCTGAATCTGCGAGGTTCTGTCGTTCCGGTAATAGATATGCGTTTGAAGTTCAACATGGCTGAAAAAGCATACGACAATTATACAGTGATTGTCATACTCGAGGTGCAGGAACGAATTATCGGGGCAATCGTCGATGCGGTCTCGGATGTTGTAGCCTTAAGCCCTAAAGAAATACAAGACACCCCCGACTTCTCATCGGGCGTGCGTGTCGATTTCATAAAAGGCCTGGGAAGAAAAGACGAAAAGCTTATCATCATGCTTGATATCGATCGGATTCTAGGCGAGCAAGAATTCGATCTACATGACGCCGCATGATGTGGTTGGTAGCATACACGGGGATTTTGCAGTGCTAAACATCGGTCAAATTACCGGCACGTTCGGCGGGACAGGGAAGTCCCGCCGAACGGAAATCGGCTTGTTCGTGCCGACAGGTGGGGTTTTCCAACCCCGCCGAACGGGAGCCGCAAAATTCCTGTTGTATTATTTGTTAAATATATATTTAGATCCCGAAATGGTTATCAAACTATATCTTTTAGGGCCGATACATAATGCTATGGGTCTGGTATGCCGTGATGTTGTCTCTGAACTTGTCCAAAGATAAGGATAGGTAGTGTGTAAAATGAGTGAGAGTTGCCTTGTTGAAGAACCGACAACCGCATCAAGTGAAGACCATAAGGACGATAAAGATGCCCCCAACGATCATGTGGACCCGTCCGCTTTAATAAAAGATGTCCCCGGCGACTATATGGATCCGTCAGTCTTAATAATAGAAGAGTACGAGGGGATGCTAAGCACATATAAAACGGTCGTTGCTGCTGCCGGCGGAAAGCTCGTTGGCCTGCAAGGCCTAACAGAGATGGCGTTTTTAAAGATAGGTGAGAACCTGCCGGAAATCAATACGGCGCTTCGTTCTGCAGAGGATGAGGCGAACAGTTTAAGCGAATACTTCAAGAGGGAAAGTGGTCTTCTTTCAGAGGAGGGCTCTGAAAACAACAGTGACCTAAGCAGACTGCGCCACGCCACCGATTATCTCATAAAGGTCGTAAGTGATCAGGGTGATGCGTTTAAAAAAATGAGCGAACTGATGAAGCGCATTGAAGATCTCAAAGAGTCAATCGAGAGTATTCGCGATTTTGCGACCGAGATAGAGATGCTGTCGCTCAATGCGGCGATTGTAGCCATTAAGGCGGGCGATGCAGGGCGCACACTAAATCCGATAACAAATGAGCTAAAGAAGATGGCTAATGCAGCTATTATTCTCATCGATGATATTGTAAACACCTCAGGAAAGCTCGCTGAAAAATACAACTTGTTCCAGGAGATAAGCGAGAAGCAGACCTTGCTCTGCAAGTCTGATGTTGAACACATCAACAGTAACCTTACGCAAAAACACGAAGGGCTTAAAAAGAGTATCGTAAAGCTTGTTGGAAGGCTTGATGGGGTCAATGGAGCTGTAACCCAATCCCTGCTATCGATACGCGGGATCATGAACGAGTTGCAGGTGCAGGACGTTCTCACGCAATGCACCGATCATGTGCGCATGTCTCTTGAGGAAGCGACCAACGGTGAATTAGGAAAGGCCGACGAAAACGTGAGCATGTCGGGTCCTGAATATCTGCTCGATATGGTCTCATTCCAGGAAAGTATGCCCCTTCTCTGTATCCAACTATTGGACGACATAGATGTGCGACTCGACGCTACTGTGCTAGGGCTGGAGGAGAAGTTCAATACTATACAAAAACTACTACTCGACGCCGAAGTCGCTAATCAAGAAAGCAATAGCGATTCGAAGGATGAATATCTGAACGATGTTGATGTATCATTCCAAGATGTTGAAGAGGTCGTCATAGGTACGGCAAACATGATGCAAAACGCGGCAAACAGCTGGGAGCAATTGTGGTCCATGGCTGTGGGTCTTTCCGAAATGCTTGAAATACTCGAACAACAGTTTAGGCACTTAAAGAAGGTCACTAATTTTCACCTCATAAACATTCCTATAAAGATAGAGGTTGCGCGGAGCAGCGGGCTGGCGAAAGACGGGGAGTTGTCGGAGCGTGTCGATGGCCTGGCTGACTTTATCAGCAATGAAATGAGAGAATCTCATAAGGCGGTTTCTCAGGATTATCAGTTTTTAAGTCAGCTTGTCGACTCGATGGCGAAGCATAAGGTAAGCATCGAGTCGAATCTTGAGACGATCGCTGGAGATATTGATGATTTACTCAGCAATTTTTACCGCGCTAAGGCGCAGGTAAAGTCGACATTCTCGCTAATATCAGAGCATGTATCGATGCTTCAGGAGTTGATTCAAACATCGCTCGTCGATCTAAAAAGAGTTCATGAGCTGGTAGACCAGAACAAGGAACTGAAAGAAGACTTTAAAAAACTAACTTTAATGGCGAGCAAGACCAAGGAGACGATGCTTTTGACAATCGATCATGATGATTTAAGAGGGCACGATTCGCGACTCCAGAATATCATCGAGAAATTTACGGTATTAGCGCATAAGAAGATAGCGGGCGATATGTATGAAGTTGATGTTGAACGTGGAGAACAAGAAGGCGAGTTCATTCTTTTTTAGCATGTTAAAGTACGAGCGACACTATCTGCGGTTTGGAGGAGGCGTATGTTTAAGCTACATAAGGATAAGAAGAAAGGCGTAATCGTTATTACCGGCATCTTGACTATTGCAAACGTTGAAGCTCTGTATGCTGAACTAAAGGAGCTGTTCAATGAAGACGCGAGTGTGACGATTGATTGCTCAGGAGTGACCGAGATCGATACGGCGGCTCTACAATTGTTTATCGCACTTAAAAGGTCTTTCTTGGAGATGAGTAGGCCGATTGTTTATATTACCAGCTCGGCAATTGACGAGGCATTGGCGTTATCCGGGCTGACCAAGCTGTTTTTATTAGCAGCTTGATTATTTCTGTGTTGCGACACGGAAATAATTCTATTTGATGTGATATCGAAGGGTGAGGCGAATGGATCGAAGTGTTTTGGTGGTTGACGACTCTGCGACACTCAGAGCATCGGTGAAGTTTACATTGAGTGAGGCCGGCTATGCTGTTGAGGAAGCTATTAATGGCAAAGATGCCCTGCAAAAACTACAACAGCTAAAGACAAGGGGAGTACAGATATCGCTGATTATAAGTGATATAAATATGCCGGAGATGGATGGGATTACCTTTGTGCAAGAAGTCAAAAGAGATAGCGTCCACCGGTTTATCCCGGTTCTGATACTGACCACAGAGTCTCAGGAGACAAAAAAAATGGAAGGGAAGAACGCCGGTGCTGCCGGCTGGCTTGTAAAGCCCTTTAATAACGATCAATTGGTCGGTGTTGTGAGAAAGTTTGTTCGCTAGTTTCGGCTGTATGGTGCGTCCTTGACGCACCATCGGGAATCCGGTGTTACCTATGTTGAAGGTATGTTTGAACGCTGGAGCAGGTCTAGTATTTCGCGCCGAACACTCTCGATAGGTCTTGCTAAAGAATCAACTAGTAGAGTCGATAGCATACGTGACAGCTTATTGGAGGTATAAATATGGATCAGGGAACGTTGCTCGAAACTTTTATTACAGAGGCTACTGAGTTAATACAAGAACTTGAGATAGATGTTGTCGCGCTTGAGGATTCGAAAGACGATGAGGAACTCATCAATCGGATTTTTCGCGCAGCTCATACGATTAAGGGCAGCGGCGGATTAGTCGGTCTTACGGCGATATCTGATTTTACGCATTCCATGGAAAGCGTGCTCGATCTCGTTCGCCAGCGTGAACTTGCGGTCACCGGCGAACTCGTGAGTGTCTTGTTGCGAGCCGTGGATTTACTGAAAGCGATGATCAAATCCGCTACAACGAGCGAATCATGTTTTGAACAGCGCGAACTCGAGTTTGTCCTCGAATTGCTCGGGCAGTTTTTACCCGAGTGCGAAGAGCGCGTAGATACAGAAAAGCCGCGCAGTACAAATAAACACCAAGTGGACTCATATTTTGAAATCGAAATGAAGCTCTCCGAGAATCTGTTTGAAACGGGCACCGACCCGTTGATGCTATTTCGCGAACTAGAAGATATCGGTGATATCGTTGATATTATTGTTGACGCGCAGAGCCTTCCCGACGTTTATAATGTCGATGTCCACAAGCTATATCTAAATTGGCGACTGGTTTTACGCACATCCGAGCCGTTCTCAAGTATAGAGAACGTATTCATTTTTGTGCAAGATGATAACGAAGTATCAATCACCGATGCTTCGTGCCATTACAAAGATGGCGTCGATCTTCGCGTGGCCGATATGAGGCTTGGCGAGATACTGGCTGACAAAGGTTTTGTCATACCTTGTGATATTGAAGAGGCACTATCTTCACAAACAAGGATTGGCGAACTCCTCGTAAAAAACGGTAAGGTCGCCGAGGAAGATGTAAAAAGCGCGCTCGATAAGCAATTAAAGAGCCGTGAGGTTCAAAAAGCGACTACTATCCGCGTCGATACCGATAAACTCGACAAACTCGTAAACCTTGTTGGCGAAATGGTCATCGCGGTTGCAAGGACAGTCCAGCAAGGATTTCATGAAAACCGAGAGGGGAAGCGAACGACCCAAGACGCCTTGGATATGCTTCAGAGGATCAGCGGGGATCTGCAGGAACAGGTAATGCGGGTACGTATGATACCGGTCGAGGGACTCTTCTCTCGTTTTCATCGTGTCGTCAGGGACCTCGCAACCGCAGAAGGAAAGCATGTCCGGCTATTACTATCAGGAACAGAGACGGAACTTGACAAAAACGTTATTGAGCAACTGAGCGATCCGTTGAAACACCTGATTCGTAACTCGATCGATCACGGAGTGGAATCACCCGGCAACCGG
>Ga0154469_1084_pt7 | contig 11708 bp, 10 predicted proteins | sample RifGroC2_FD_115948 | JGI IMG/M metagenome (GOLD analysis project Ga0154469, IMG submission 115948) | Candidatus Aquicultor primus GWC2_53_9
CCGATGACGAAGTATTACCTCTTCATGCGCAAGACACATCCGAGAACATTCAAGTATAATCCGCTGCAAAAGACGGCTTACGTCTCGCTGATAGTGTTCATCACGGTACAAATAATCACCGGTTTCTCACTGCTAACCGCGACCGCGCAATTTTTCCTGCCGTTGACTTACCTGTTGGGGGGAACAGCCACGGTCCGTTCTATACACTATTTGACGACATGGGGATTTATCTTCATCACGATGATTCACATATACTTGGCGCTCACAGAGACCATCCACGAGCTGCCCCTGATGTTTCTTTGGCGGGAGGTCCATGTCATGGAAAGGTGGTATGGACTCAAGCGTGACGAGTTGGAGGAGTGATTGGATTGTCCAGCTTCAAGCAGGTAGACAGGATTACGGTGCTCGGCGTCGGGAATACCCTGATGGGCGATGACGGTGTAGGTGTTGCCGTCGCGCGCGAGCTGGTCTCGGAACTAGAGGACTCGCCCGTAAACGTCGTCCTCGGAGAGACCGCCGGCATGGGGCTTATCAGGCATTTTAGGGAGTCGGATGTGGTCATCGTCATCGACGCGGTCGCCGCCGAGGCCGAGGCCGGCAGCATCTTTCGTTTCAATGCGGACGAAGCCGGTATCGTCCACTTGAGGTCGAACAATATCCACGGTATGGGTGTCCCGCACCTTATCTCTAACGCGCGCCTTGCGGGGGCGGACCCTGAGGTCATCGTCTACGGTATCCAGGTGGGGGATGTGCGCCCGCGCGATGAGATACTGACCGGGCCGGTAGCCGCGGCGGTGCCGCGCGTGCGAAAGCTCGTAATCGATGAACTGGTCAGGTTTGGCGCTACGGTCCGGTATCGCGGTGCCGGTAAGCAGGGTATGTCTAGTTTGACACGCACCAATTACTCTGGTAAAGTTCACCTGACTAAGGGGAGTAGCCAGCCTTAAAAAAGCGATGCGGTTGACATACCGGGCGTCTTTGCCCTGGTCGCAACCGGGTGATTCCGATAGGCGAGACCTTTGGCGAGCAATAGAATGCTGGCCAAAGGTCTTTTTTCTGAGGAGGCGCGAATGACAGGATTTTTCCCGGCATTATTGCTGGTGACCATCGCCGAGCTGGGTGATAAGACCCAGCTCTTGGTCTTGGCGCTGGCGGCCAAACACCGCCCGGGCAAAGTCATCGCCGGTGTAATTCTTGCACTCCTCGTGCTGCAGCTCACCGCCGTCATTGTCGGGCGCACGCTCTACGCGCTGGTTCCCATGTCGTATTTGCAGGTAGCCATAGGTGTTTCGTTCATCGGTTTTGGTCTATGGATGCTCAAAAAGGATACCGGGGACGAGGAGAACGCGGGTTCACTCGCGCTCACTTCTTTCGGCATAATCACGACAGTAGCGGCCACCTTCTTTATCGCCGAACTCGGCGACAAGACACAACTCGCTACCATTTCACTTGCCGCGAAATATAACTCGTTTGCCGGTGTATGGCTGGGTTCGACTTTAGGTATGATAGTCGCCGACGGTCTTGCTCTAATAGTGGGAGTCATCGCCGGCAAGAGGCTTCCCCAAGAGCGCATAAAATATATCTCAGCCGGTATCTTCATACTTTTCGGCATCATAACGCTGGCTCAAGCTCTCCTGTAGACCGGCACTAGCTATTATATGTTGTTGGTGGCGCGTGGAATACAGCCGGTTAGAGCCGCGCGCGCATGGGAATAATCTAACCGAATGCAGGCAATTCAAACAGGGAGACGGCATGGACATCGAGTTGTTATATTTCACAGGCTGACCGAAGTTCGAAGATGCGCAGGATGTGCTGGCGGAAGCATTGCAGGAACTCGGTATTGACCAACCCGTTCATGTCATTAATGTGCTCGATGACGAGGACGCGCGTGGCAAGCGCTCTCTGGGCTCGCCGACGATACGCATTAATGGACTCGATGTCGACCCGCTCGCCCGAGAATCCACGGATTTTGCGATGAAATGCCGAATCTATCGGGTCGGCGACGGTATACAAGGATATCCCAGTAAAGACATGGTGGTGGCGGCACTTAAGGACGCTGGAGAGCTAGTGTGATATAGTCCTGAGTCTAACGAAGTCTACTTCATCTTATGCCTCATGAAAGCCGACGCTCAGCGTCGGCTTTCCAAGTTTTTGCCGTTTTGCGAAGAATTCTCATCTAAATCAATTGACTTCCGGGTTGCCTCGCTGCTATTATCCTATGATACATGAAAAATCATGTGAGATAGGAGAAAACATGCATCAAGGTGAACCGATTTTTTTGGGGACTGCGACAGTCGGTGAACGCGGGCAGGTAGCGATTCCGGCCGAGGCGCGCCGGGCGCTCGAAATCGAGCCGGGGAGCAAGCTGCTTTTTTTCAGCGGGCCTCATAACTCGGGGCTTCTTATGGTAAAAGCCGAGGACCTCGGGCGTCTCGTCAAGCATCTTACCGAGAAAGCCCAGAGTATCGAGCAGCTTATCGACAGTACGAGTGATGAGTCGTAGAAATCATCAAGGTTTTGATTTAAGTAAGTGAGGCACTTATGGAGTCTATCTCTAAATCACAGAAAATATTAATAATGACGGGCGTCTTCTTCGGCATGTTGCTGGGGGCGCTCGACCAGACTATAGTCAGCACAGCCATGCCTACCATAGTCAAAGAGCTCGGCGGCCTGACCATGCTGTCGTGGGTCTTTACCGCGTATATGTTGGGCTCGACTGCTTCAATCCCGATTTTCGGCAAGCTCTCCGATATCTATGGACGCAAGTGGTTCTACATTAGCGGTATTATCATCTTTGTCGTAGGCTCGGCGTTGTCGGGAGCCGCGCAATCGATGACGCAGCTGATAGCCTTTCGCGCACTGCAAGGCATCGGGGCGGGCTCGATGATGGCAAATGCGATGGCTGTCATCGGCGATATCTTTCCGCCACGGGAGCGCGGCAAGTGGGGCGGCATTATCGGGGCGGTCTTCGGCATAGCGAGTATCGTCGGTCCGTTAGTCGGGGGCTATTTCACCGACAATCTCTCATGGCGATGGAATTTCTATATCAACATCCCAATCGGTCTTCTGGCGATTTTCATTCTGGCAAAAGTCATGCCTGTTATCGTCTCACACAAGAATCGCAAGGTCGATTGGTGGGGCTCGGCGACGCTCGTCGGCGGTATAGTGCCGCTGCTTTTGGGGCTGGTGTGGGGCGGCTCTACCTATCCGTGGGGCTCGAACGAGATAATCGGTCTCTTTAGTCTTGCGACGGTCATGATAGGGGCGTTTCTCGTGATTGAAAGCAGAGCAGAGGAGCCTATCATCTCATTCGATCTTTTCAGGAATCGCATTTTCAGCGTCTCCGCAGCTATCATGTTTGTGACCGGAGTCGGCATGTTCGGGACAATCGCGTACATACCGGTCTTTATGCAAATCGTCATAGGCAAAAGCGCCACCAACTCCGGGCTATTGTTGCTGCCTTTGATGTTCGCGACCGTTATTTCAAGCACGATAACGGGGCAGATAATGTCCCGTACGGGCAAGTATAAAACGGTAGGTATTCTCGGATTAGCGACTGCGACAGTCGGTATGTATCTGCTTTCCACGATGAGCGTTGCGACGCAGAGTTCGGATATTGTGAGGTATATGATTCTTTTAGGGCTGGGGCTTGGGACGACGATGCCGATTTTCTCGATTGCCGTGCAGAACGCGTTTCCGCACAACCAGCTCGGTGTTGTCACGGCGGCAACGACATTTTTCCGCTCGATAGGCGGGACGGTAGGCGTTGCCATCATGGGCAGCCTCTTAAACAATAATCTCGCCGGCGAGATGAAGAGCCTATTGGCACGCCACGCCGGGCAGTTGCGGTCTTTGCCGCAACCGATGGCCGAAGCGCTCAAAGACCCGCAGAAGGTGCTAAACTTCGGCAACATGGGCGGCTCCCTCGATACGCTGCCCGCTGCGGCCCAGCAATCTATCGCGGTGCTCATGGGAGACGTGCGCCTGGCGCTTTCGGATAGTATTACCGGCATCTTCTACATAGCCACTTTCATGATGGTCGCCGGTGTGCTGCTGATGTTTTTCATGCAGGAGATGGCTCTTCGCACTACCCATGCCGAGCAGCCCGCGCCGGATGAGCCTGACTTTCAGGTGGAGGCGCACAAGCCCCGTGTTGTGCTGGAGGAACAGCCCGCCCTCGACTAAAACAGGCTGGAATCGCCGGCAAGGGATGGTCTCTTCTTTGCCGGCGACACGCACCTATTCCGCCGCGCGCCTCTTAAGCTCTGCGAGCGTATTCTCGAGGTTTTTAAGCTCTTCGCCGTAACCCTTCCAATCTCCGGTTCGTGATTTCTGCTGCGCGTTCTCATAGTACTTCGAAGCCTGGTCGGTAAGTTCTCTGATAGAGCTTGGCGTCTCGGGCTGCGCCGGTTCCCCATCCTTGGTCGGTTGAGGCTCTTCTTTGCCCCCGCCGAAGATAGCGTTGAGCGCTGTGCTCAAGTCGTTTTCCATCACAATCTTAGTGCCATAAGCGACTATAACCCGCTTTAGCTCCGGCAGTTCCGACTGTTCGGCTTGGAGATAGAGCGGTTCGATATAGAGGACGGAGTCCTCTACCGGTATCACAAAGAGATTGCCCCGCAGGACTTTTGACCCGCTTTGATTCCACAGTGAAAGCTGCTGCGATATATCGGGTGTCTGGTCGATACGTGCCTCTATCTGAAGCGGCCCGTAGACGAGCTTTTGTTTCGGGAATTTATAGACCAGCAGCTGCCCGTATTCGTCGGGGTCGCTCTTCGCGGCCATCCAGGCTATCATGTTGTTTTTCTTAGCGGGTGTAAACGGCGTCATTATCATGAATTTTTCTCTGTTCTCACCGGGAAGCCTCATCATCATATAGTATGGCGCGATCTCTTGTTGCGCGTCGCCGATGATTTCTTTAGGGATGTTCCACAAATCTTCCTTGTTGTAGAAGACCTGCGGGTCGGCCATGTGGAAGGTCGCGAACAGCTCGCTCTGAATAGAAAAGAGCGCTTCCGGATACCGGATATGGGCCTTAAGCCCTTCGGGCATCTTTGAGCCATCCTTAAACAGCCCCGGGAAGGCTTTTTTGTAAGTCTTTATCAGCGGGTCTTTCGTATCGAATATGTAAAAGTCGATTGTCCCGTTGTATGCGTCGATGACGACCTTGACCGAATTGCGGATATAGTTGTCGCTGCCCGAGTAAGGTTGTGAATACGGATAGCGGTTGTCGACGGTGTATGCATCGATCATCCAAAAGAGCCGGCCTTTATCGACTATGATATAGGGGTCGCTTTCATATCTGAGAAACGGCGCCACCAGCTGGACGCGCTCGGTGATGTTGCGGTTAAAGACTATCTTGCTTTTGTCTGTCAGTGAATCCGCGAGCAGGAGCTTCATGCTGTTGAAGCGCCAGGCAAAGGCGGCCTTTTTGAGCAACCCGTTCATCGTCACGCCGCCGGTTCCCTCGTATTTTGTGTAGCTGTTCTCGTTGCCCATCGGGAAGTCGAATTCGCGTGTTGTGGTGCCGACGACGATATAATCGTTACTCGTCTCGCCGAAGTATATTTCGGGACGCTTAACGTCCATGCTCGGTATAGCTGTCTTAGGCGGGATGTCTTTAAGTATCAACCTCGGCAAGCCGTCTTCTGTGAATTCATTGACCCGGTTGGCTACGATTCCATACCCGTGCGTATATACCAAATGCTGGTTTAACCATGTCTTTGCGTTGTCGGAGAGATTGTCGGTATTGAGCTCTCGAGCGGATATCGCGACTTGCCGCGGCGTACCGTCAATCGGATAACGGTCGACGTCGACATCGGAGAAGTTGTAGTAAGGGCGAATACTCTGTATCTGGTTATATGTTTTAAGAAGCGGTTGCCAATCCCAGAGGCGGATATTGTCGATGGTCTGCCGGTTTTCGCTCAGGTCCGCTTTGGTAAGCACCTGCTCGGCCGGGAAGAGCTTTTCCTCGATCTTGTCGAGGCCGTATGAGCGGTTGGTAAATTCGATGGACTTCTTTATATAAGGTGTCTCTTTAACTATCTCGTTCGGTGAGACGCTGTATTGTTGAACCAGAGCCGGGTAGACACCGCCCGCAAGGATGCTGACACCCATGATAAAGGCGACACTGGCAACCGGCAGGCGCCAGCCTTTAAAGTGCAGGTTGACCATGAACATAACAGCAGCGATGAGTGATGCATAGAAGAGCACGGTTAGCGCGGGCAGTTTGGCGTGGATATCAGTATAGCCCGCGCCGAAGATAACGCCGGTGTTCGATAGCAACAAGTCATATGAGTTCAGCTTATACGAAAGTCCTAGCAAGACAAAGAACAAACCGAATAGGACCGAAAGATGGGCTTTCGTATGCGGCGCGAATCTCTGCATGTCAGGACGGAGTGTAATGCCGCCGTTTATCCAGTGAACCGCGCTCGTCAGGATTATCGAGATAACGATAGTCTGAAAACCAAGACTCAGCAAAGCCCGGTAAAACGGGACTGAAAAGACATGAAATGAGAGGTCGAGATTGAAGACGGGGTCTTTAGTCCCAAACGGGACCTGGTTGAGGTACTTTAGCACGATGTCCCAATAACCCGTTGCCGAAGCGCCGATTATAAACGCGAACCCGAAAGCGACTGCGAATAGCACGAGGTTAAAGAAACGCATAAACGCCGGAGATTTGATGAACTTCAGCACCTCGTAAAGAGGGTCGTCCTGCGAACCGAACCAGTATGGGAAAGGCGGCGCCATTTTTCTGGCTATGAGCATATTGGCGTAGAGAAAGACAAAAAAGGCCAGGCCGGACGCGACCCATAGTCCCAACTTCAGCGAGAGTATGTCGACAAAAACGCCGTCATAGGCGACCTCTTTAAACCAGAGCCAATCGGTAAAGAGGTTAACGAGTGCCTTTGAGGAGACAATTATCACAAAAAGTACGGCGAATAGTGCGTAAGTTATGACCTTTCCTGTTTTCAAGGTAACCTCCGGTTTAAGGAATGGAGCCGGCGGCGGTTGCGCCTACTGTCTCAGTGCGCTTGGGATGTTGTCGGTACCGGCTTACTTTTATTTAACTAGAAGCTAGATTCAAAAGCAAATCCAGGTTGGGTTTTTAGCGTCGGCAGGTTGCATATAAGCTAGGAGAGACAGTTGATTGGGTCAGTTGCCGGGGACTGCGCTTAATTCGAAGATTTTCGATTAATATTTCGCAAAACGAGTAAAGAGCATATGCGATACGCCGATATTTGATGTGATGCCTACTAGGAGTGAAGTTTCTAGCAGGAATACTTGTTTAAAAGGAAAAAATAATAACACTGGAGGGAATATTTAATGAAGCTAAAGACGAGAATGATTCTGGCAATCGGTGCGGTACTGCTGGGAGCTTTGGTCGCTACCTTCGTCTTTGTTGCGAATTCTCAGAAGACCCAATCGGAGTCGCTCTACTACAACCAGGCGAAATCGATTGACTCCTCGCTGTCGTTGGTGAGGACGGTAGTCTCCGGCCATGGCGGCGTTTTCGCCAAGCAGAAAGACGGTTTCGGTGTAAACCCGTTCTTAGCGGCTATTCCTGACGTCAAAGCTGAAATGAAGAGCGCGAAAGGTGATAAGTTCGCGTTGATCAATGGATTCAGCTTCATGCAGGAGATGTCGGATATTTCACAAAAGGAAGGCAAGACCGCGTTTACCTATCGCGCGCCGAGCGATAAACCAATTAACCCCATGAACAAGCCGAGCGACAAAGAGCTTGAGGTCTTGGGAAGCATGAAAGACGGTGCCCTCACCGAGGAGTACACCAAAGTGGTCGGCGAGGATGGCAAGAAGTATTATGTCTACAATGCCGCGATGGTCACTAAAGAAGAGTGTATGAAATGTCACCCGGACTATACCATAGGTGGGGTCGACGGCATGATGAGCATTTCGCTCCCGATTGATGAGGCCGAAGCGCGCAATGCCGCAAGCATGCTCAACCTCGGTTATATTTTTGCCGCTGCTCTTATTATAGTCGTCGGTGTAACCTATGTCTTGGCAAGTCGTGTCACGGCGCCCATAAAGCATCTCGCGGAGGCTGCCGATAAGGTCAGCAAAGGTGAGATGGATTTCGTCATCGACATCAACCGGAAAGATGAAATCGGTGAGCTGGCCGAAGCGTTTAATAGGCTTATCGCCAGTATCAAGATTCTCAGTATGACGAACGACCAATAACGGAGCTAACCTAAGACCTTGCGGGGGACACGATGTCAGATTTATCGAACCAGGTTTTAAACATAGCGGTAGCCTATTTGGGACCGGCGGCCAGACAGTTTCTGGAGAGGCAGTGCAGTGCTCATCTGAGCTCGTCATTCGAAACCCTCTCGGCCGGCGACATCCCTGAGTTGGGCAAATGGATCAACATATCAGCCGGCCTGGTAATAGGCAAGGATAAAGCCGAGGAATTCTCTAGCAAGGTCTTGGCGCTTAAGTAGAACGCTAACGATACAGACCCATCATCAAAGGCGGGTGGCAGAAAGCCATCCGCCTTTTAAATATTGCTCTACACTGCAGTGAGCCGGGCATCCAAGTTTAGAAGTACATCCGCCTGGTGATCTTATCTTTGGTGTTCGAAGAGTGGTAGCACCAGCGGCAATATCGCGGCAATATCATCGATTATGTGGTCCGGGCAGCTTTTCAGTATCTCGAGGCCGTGGAATCCATAGGTAACGCCTACTGTCAATGTGCCGGCGTTCCTTCCGGCGGCGATGTCGACGTCGGTGTCGCCGACCATGACTGCGGCATCAGGATGTGAATTAAGGAAGGCCAGCGTTTTCAAAATCGGCTCGGGGTGCGGCTTTAAGTTCTCGACGTCTTCGAATGCGACTACGTGGTCTAAATAAGTCGCCAACCCGGTAAGACTCAAAGTCGCCAGTGTCGACGTCCTGGCTCGTGTCGTGACCGCGCCGATTCTCAAGCCGGACTTCTTCAAAGTCTCCAGCGTATCCCGCGTGCCTGGATATGCCTGTGCCAAATCAGTATGTTCGACTTGGAATGCGCGGTGCATATCGCTCAGTTCTAACACGTCTTCGACGCCGGTCAGTACCTCGTAACACAGATTCAGTGGCTTTCCCACTAAGCGCGCCATCTCTTCGCGGCTTTTCTCGGGAAATCCGGCGCGCTCCAGAGTATACTCAAAAGCTTGAAAGATGAATTCGCTCGTATCCAGCAGGGTTCCGTCGACATCAAATAAAATCGCTTCAAATGTTTGCATAAAAACATTATATCAAATTGGCCGCCCAATATTCACCTGCAACAATGCTGAGAATATACGGTTCTGGGAATAACCATAGTACAAGCCTGGTGAATCTGACTGTGTCGCTAAAAAGGATGGCTTCCATGAAACTCATTTACTTCTACGACGAGGTGCTACCCGAGCAAATACTCTTGGCCGGCGGCAAGGGGTTAAATGTCGCACTCATCCATCAGGCAGGACTATTGGTGCCCCGGGGGTTCATACTCTCGGCCGAAGCGTTTCGCATGGTCATCGCGGAGTGTGGGCTGGATGACTCGCTAGCGGCGTTTTTAGGCGCCGACTCATCGCCTGACCTTATTACAGAGGTTTGTGAAAGATTAAAGGACGCGCTAGACGCGGTGCACGTTAAGGACGAGATACGGGTCTCCCTCATCCAAGCTTTTGAGGAACTTTCGCCAACAAGTCCGGCCGGTCTTATAGTTCGCAGTTCGGCTACGGTCGAAGATTCGCCAAAAGCAAGCTTCGCGGGCCTTTTGTCGTCTTTTCCTAATGTGCGCGATTTTGACGACTTATGGGTCGCGGTGCGCAAATGCTGGGCATCGATTTTCACTCCGGAGACGCACATCTACCTGAAGGAACAAGGGTTGCTCGGGGCGGATGTCGGTGTTGCCGTCTTAATCCAGGCGATGGTCCCGGCCGAGCGTTCGGGTATCGTATTCTCAAAGGATCCGGTGACTAGCGACAGCGACAAGGTCGTCATCGAGGCTATTTTGGGCTTCGGCGAGGAGATTGTCTCGGGAGAGGTCACGCCAGAGCGCTATCTCTACTCTAGAAAACGGCAGATGGTGGTCAGCCGCAAGCTAGGTCGCCAATCCGAGTTCATTTCACCCACAGGCGAGAGAAAAAAGGTCTTCGAAGAGCTTGAATTGACCCCAAGGCTCAGTGAACAAGAGGTCTTTGAGCTGGCTGGCGCGGGGATTAAGCTTGAGGATATCTTTGGAAGCCCGCAAGATATCGAGTGGGCATACAGCAGCGGTAAGTTTTTCATCCTGCAATCCCGGTCTATCGTCATCGGCGAGCGTTATGAGAAGCTCTTTCCGCAAATCGGCGAGCACACGGTGTTATTAAGAGGCAGCGGTGTAAGTCCGGCGATGGGGTCGGGCAGGGTTAAAATCATCGAGCCCGATGAGATTCCCGACACCGACCGCAATACCGTAATCGTCGCAAAGCGCATCACCAACGACCTAGCGGTTCATCTACGGCGCGCGGCGGCGGTCGTCACGGACGAAGGCGGGGCCACCAGTCACGGGGCAAATATATTGCGCGAGTTCAACGTGCCCTGCGTGCTGGCTACTGCAAATGCCACTGAGAAGCTGAAAGAAGGCCAGGTCGTTACCGTAGACGGTTTTAGGGGTGCGGTATACGAAGGAGACCTGGCGGTAAGGACGAACCGGAGCGACAATGTTCCCGATACCCTGACCAAGGTCTTCATCTCGGTGCTGGTTCCTGAGAAAGCGCGCAATGTCGCGCCTTTCGCCGACGGAGTCTCATCGTTGCGCAATGATTACTTCATGCTTGAGTCGGGAGTCCATCCGATTAAGATGATCAAGGAAGGCCTCGGCGTCTATCTTGAGGAAAGCATCGCCAACGGTATCGTCCAGACGCTCCAGCTATTCAAAGGCAAACCGGTCTGGTATAAGACTATGGATGCGCCCACCGATGAGTTCAGGCGTCTCAAGGGCGCGGACGATCCCGAAGAGCGCAACCCGCTTTTCGGTTGGCGCGGTATCGGGCGAGAACTCGAAGAGCGCGAGATGCTCGAACTGGAATTTAGGGCGGTTTCCAGAGCGCTTGAGATAACCGGCGGCGATTTGGGCATCAAACTCCCGTTCATCCGCTTTGTCGATGAATTGCATGCCGCTAAAGAGGTCATGCGCGATGTGGGATTGCGCCCGCACGAAGACGTCAAGGTTGGGATATCGGTTGAAAATCCGGCGACGGTATTTACCTTGCTCGATTTTATCGATGAGGGCATCGATTTTATCAGCATCGGCATGAGCGACCTCGTGATGTGCACGCTGGCGCTCGATAGGGAGAGTCAAAAGGTAGCCCGCATATTCAGGCCGAACCATGCGGCGGTCTTGCGCCTTCTCGACGAGGTGGCGACGGTCGCCGGCAAGCATAATATATTCACGTGCGTCGCCGGAGAGAGCGCGCGAGACCCGTCGGTCCTTCCATATCTGGTCACGGCCGGCTTCGAAGCAATCGGCGTTTCGCCGGCTTTCTTCTCGGAGGTCAAAAACGAGATAGCGCGGATAGAAGGGGAACATCATGGGGGAGCCCGTAGAGCTGCGCGGTGGTAAGCACTACAAACAGCTGCTTTATGCGAGGGCGCTGAACCACATCTTTATCCCGAGGAAGGCTTGCTGCTCTACGGCCATATCACTGCCGGTGATACACAATTCATTGTCGCGTGAGTTTGAATTCT
>Ga0154469_1090_pt3 | contig 11605 bp, 14 predicted proteins | sample RifGroC2_FD_115948 | JGI IMG/M metagenome (GOLD analysis project Ga0154469, IMG submission 115948) | Candidatus Aquicultor primus GWC2_53_9
GCTGCCGACGCGCTGAGCCCCGCTATCTCTCCCGCTTTACCGTTTACCGCAGCGATCTGCCCCGAAAACGGCGCTCTTAACACGGCGTCTTCAGCTATGGCTTCCGCGCCGGTCAGCGCGGCCTGGGCTTGCTCTATCTGACCCTGCGCCGCCGAAACATCCGCTGCGCGTGCGCCCTCTTTTTGCAGCTGGAGCTGTGCTATTGCAACCTGGCTGCTCTTTATGGCCGTATCGAGCTGACCCTGTGCGGCATCTATTTGGGCTTCGAGACTGGCGTCGTCTTTACCCATCTGGGCTATTTGGAGTGCGATTTCGGCTTGACGAAGCTGGCTCGAGATTATTTGGAGGTCTTCAGTTCGAGAACCGGATGTCGCTAGGTCGTATTGGGAATATGCCGTATCGTACGCTTTTTCGGCCGCGTTTATCTGCGCTTGCGCAGCCTGGTTGGCTTGCGCGTTTTGCACCTGCACCCTATCGTATGCCCTTACAGCCCCATCGTATGCCGCCTTCAATTGCAGGTTTTCGATGGTCGCCGTGTTCTCTTGCCAAATATTCAACGTCGACGTAACAGCCTGAGCCGCCTCGGCTAAAGTCGCGGCATTAAGGCTGTCGACCTTATCCTTGCTTTCCTGGGCGTTCTTCAATCCTTGGAGTGCCTGGTTCAGCTGCGAAGAAGCCAGGGTCTTTTCTTCCATGCGTACGCCGGCCTGTGCTTTGGTCAACTGCTTGCTCGCGATATAGACACTCTCTTCAGCGCTGCTGACATTAAACGCGGATCTTTTCTTGCTCTGCTCCACTATCTTGTTGGCGGTTTTAAGACTGCGGCGCGCGTTCGCAATAGCGGTACTGGCTTGGCTGACAGAGGCTTCCGCGACCCCTATCTCGCCTTTACTGCGCCCGGAGCGCAGCTTGCTCAAGCTTGCTTGCGCGATTTTGAGGCCGGCTTCCGCTTGTCGTATCTGCGGGTTGATGGAGGTCAAATCCAACTCGGCCAGAACCTGGCCGGAGACGACCGTATCGCCCTTCTTGACTCTAAGCGCGGCGATTTTTCCGCCGGTCTTAAAGCTCAAGTCGGCGCGGCTCGGCAGCGTCACCTTAGCCGGCGCCGAAACAAAAATCTCTATATCGTCCTTGGTAACTGTCGAAGTCTCGATAGTCACACCGCTACGCGACAGCGATATCTGCCACCAGGCGATTGCGGCAATAACGATTAGTCCGAGCACCGCGAATATGATTTTGCGATTTAATCTTAGCCTTGCCATTACACCATTATTCCCTTCCTGCCCAGGCCGGAAAACGTTCCAAATCCCGCCCAAAATCTCACGCGTCTAATCTTTCACCCATATATAGTAACACTGCGAGCAGCATCTTTGTGACAACGCTCAGAAATAATCAAGCAAAAATCCTTAAACATTCGCTATCGCTTGCTCGCTCGATAGGCGTAGTTTAAAGAAATCGTTTATAGCTTTATCGCTAATATGCTTGTAAATGACAACAAGATAAGCTATTAGATCGCGTGTTTTTGCCTAAAAATCGCGGCTAGAAGATGGACTTGCGGATGAAATGGCTACGCACCGCCGACAGCCCTGCCTATCGCACTAGCGGCAACCGCGACTATGGTCCCAGCCGTCCAGTAGCCGATGACGACCGCCGCCGCCTTGCCCTTCGATAGCTTGTAAACAATCGATAACGCGACGGCAACGAGCGCAAACGACCAAATCGCGAAGATATCGATTCTCCCCAAAAAAGTGCCTAGGATGCTGGTCGCCTGGTCGCGCGGGAGCATCGCGGTAAAGCCGGGCATTACAAGCGTCTTACTAAAAACTGTATTTATCGAAAACACGAGCTGCTGCACTACTATCGGCATATTCGCATATGCGATTGCCGCGAGCCCAACCGCAAAGCGCGCGGAACCGCCGAGCATCGAAGAGACGAGATGAAGGAGCCCGACCTGTATGAGAATCGAGACAATCGCCGCAATCAGCGTCGAGACCATGGTTATGACCTTGGCGATAGGCGAGTTTAGCATTTGCTGCGCCTGTTCGAGCTGCTCCGGCGACATCTGGCTCGATTGGCGCATCATCTCCTGCTGGGCAAACTCCGTGGCCAGCGGCGCGCTGATGTACGCATAAAGCATTGCAGCCAAGATAAAGACAATTGCCGGAACCCACCAGGCCGGTTTCTCTTTGATACGCTCAAACGCCGCCGTCGGGCTGAATATCACCCGAAAAAGATTTGCAAACGCTTCCATAAAACACCCTCCCACGCTAGCGTTAAATAATCATATCAGACATTTCACAACACCGTTCGATACACGCAACGTCATAGCTATTGTGCTTATTATTTAATTATTACGCCCGCCTCTTTCATCTTTTTGTGAATCGGCCACTCGGTAAAGGCCAGGTAACGGAGGACCAAAAAACCTACGAAAGGTATGAGCATCGTCAGGCTAAGCGCCCCTGGATAGCCGGCTTTGGAGAAAATCATCCAAAACGGTAGAATCATGAAAATACCGATGACTAAGGTCATGATAAATAGTATAGATGTGCTCACGATAAATCCCTTCGTTTCGTCTTAAACCCAAATGATGCAGCGCGACTCCATCTTCAAGCCTAGCGCTTGGCTAATAATTCTACATGATACTACAACATTAGCCTTCTGTGAACAATCTTCGGATACATATCGACAAATTTAGCTACTGACGCATGGTCGGGAAGCGCTCAACAGCCCTACAGGTAATCGTTAAACACATGCAAGTCCGCGCAAAACATGCTAGCCTATTCAAAAATATTCTTGTCGGGTAAGGAGAGCATATGGATTACCGGGTCGGAGAAATCGGCAGGGTCGTAGTGGCCCGCTTCAACGGGCATGAGGAAGTCCTCGGCAACCTCAGGGAGATAGCCAGAAAAGAGAATATGAGAGCCGCAGTCGTCTACCTGGTCGGAGGGATGCAAAAAGGACGGATGGTAGTCGGGCCCGAAAAGGATGAGCTGCCACCGGTCCCGATCTGGCGCGAAGTCAAAGAGAGCAACGAAGTCCTCGGTATCGGGACCATCTTCTGGGAGGGCGACGAGCCCAAGATACATCTTCACGGCGCCTTCGGCAAGCGCGACGAGGTCAAAGTCGGCTGCCTGCGGGAGGATTCCGAGGCATTCCTGGTGCTGGAAGCGGTGATGATAGAGCTAAAAGGCATCGACGCAGTGCGCGAGTTCGACCAGGCGGTGGGCCTGAGCCTGCTGAAGTTGAGCTAATCCATTTCTCGAAGCTTGCGACGACCCCCTCGCATTTACTATTGCAGTCATAGATAAGACCGTTATATGAACAAGCGCTGTTAGTCCATTCCATTATCGTACTATAGTATAATTGTTAGCATATGGGAAGAGTTGGGTACTATAACAAGTGCATATACTGCCCTAAGCCACATCCGGGCATCGGGCTTGGCTTCTATTTATGCGAAACGAGGGTCGATGACACGCAAGCGTATACGAGATTCCCAAGTGCAGGCAGCTAAAATACAAAAACACAGAACAAAAAGTACGCTCACTATGTCGCGCATCGCCGAATCGGGGCGCTGGGCGGTAAAACTGGTGAGCCTGGCGCTTGTCATAGTCGCCCTCTTTGCGCTGGGCGCGCCGGCTCAAAACGGCAATCAGGTGATTCTCGCCGATGTCGAAGGCATCATCGACCCGGCCGTCGCCGAATACATAAACACCTCGATAGCTACGGCCAAGCGCGAACAGGCCACGGCGCTGCTCATACGCATGGATACACCGGGCGGGCTCGACTCGTCGATGCGCTCGATTATTAAAGACATCTTTGCGAGCGAGGTTCCGGTAATCGTCTACGTGGCTCCGACGGGGTCTCGGGCGGCATCCGCCGGCACTTTTATCACCATGGCCGCGCATGTGGCAGCCATGGCTCCCGGTACCAACATCGGCGCGGCGCACCCGGTTAACATCGCCGGCGATATGCCCGATGATGTGGCAAGAAAGGCTGAGAATGACGCGGTGGCCTATATTCGCGGCATCGCCAAAGAGACCGGGCGCAACCAGGACTGGACCGAAGACGCGGTCCGAAAAAGCGTTTCCATCACATCCGAAAAAGCGCTCGAACTCAACGTCATCGACCACGTTTCGCCAAGCGTCGATTCACTGCTCGACACCATCGACGGCACCTCCGTGAAAACTGCGGCGGGGCGCACAACCTTAAAGACGAAAGACGCCGAGGTAGTCGAAAACCCGATGTCGTTCAGGCAACGGATGCTTCACACGCTGGCCAACCCTAACGTCGCCTATCTCCTGCTTATCCTCGGCTTTTACGGCCTTATCTACGAATTTGCCAACCCGGGCTTCGGTCTCTCCGGCGTCGGCGGCGCCATCTTTATAGTCCTCGGGCTCTACTCGATACAAGTTCTCCCCGTCAACTACGCGGGGTTGGTCCTTATCGTCCTCGGGGTCGCTCTGTTAATCGGGGAGGCGTTCAATCCCGGATTCGGGGTGCTCGGCGCCGGCGGCATAATCGCTATGACCGTCGGTTCGTTCATTCTCTTCGAATCACCGCTCCCGGGACTTCGGGTGTCCCCGTATATAATCTTGCCAACAGTCGGGGTGACCGCCGGCTTCATCCTCATCGCGGTGCGGATGGCGTTGCGCGCGCAGAAACAGGCGCCCAGCACCGGTGCCGAAGGGATGATCGGGCTCGTCGGCGAGGTTCTCACGGCGCTCACCCCGAGGGGCGAGGTCTTCGTCCACGGCGAGCGCTGGTCCGCCGAGAGCATCGAAGGCGAAATCAATGTCGGCGAAGAGGTCGAAATAGTCAACCTGCAGGGCTTACATTTAAAGGTAAAACGCCATAGTGAGGCGAAAAATATGGAGATTACGTAGACATGAAGGAGGAGTTTGCCTATGCCAGGAATCGCAGAGCTTCTGGGGTCGCTTATCCCATTAGCCGTTATTGTCATCCTGATAATCTCGGCGGCAGTCAGGATAGTCCAAGAGTATGAGCGGGGCGTCATATTCCGCCTCGGTCGGGTCGTCGGCGCCAAGGGCCCCGGCCTCTTCTTTATCATCCCGATTATCGACAAGATGATAAAGATCGACTTGCGAACCGTTACGATGGATGTCCCGCCACAGGATGTCATTACCCGCGACAACGTGCCAGTGCGCGTCGATGCGGTCATCTACTTTCGCGTCCTCGACCCGGTAAAAGCGGTCGTAGAGGTAAGCGACTACATCTTCGCCACCTCACAAATCGCCCAGACGACCCTGCGAAGCGTCCTCGGGCAGGCCGAACTCGATGACTTGCTGGCACGCCGCGAGGAGATTAATAAGCGGCTGCGCGAGATTATCGATGGGGCGACCGACCCGTGGGGCATCAAGGTCTCGGACGTCGAGGTCAAAGCGGTCGACATGCCGCAGGGAATGCAGCGGGCGATGGCGCGCCAAGCCGAGGCCGAGCGCGAGCGGCGCGGCAAGATAATCACCGCCGAGGGCGAGTTCCAGGCATCTGAGAAGCTGGCGCAGGCCGCCGAAGTCATCGGCAGGCATCCGACCGCGATACAGCTGAGGTTCTTGCAGAGCTTGACCGAGATAGCGGCAGATAAGAACTCTACTATTATCTTCCCGCTCCCGATAGAGCTGCTGAAGCCGTTTCTCGATATGACAGGTGGCGGTTCGGAAAAATAGTTGTGCCATAGGCTACTTAAGAGCCGGAATCATGTGGACGATTCCGGCTCTTTTTGTTCTTCTGAAACATATTTCGACTATCGGCCACTTTGGCTTTGGCTCGCACCCAAGACTATCTGTCCGTCCTGCTATTTCTTGCTTAGCTTGACCGCAGTTCCGTAGACGAAGAGTTCGGCTGCCGCCTGTGCTATCGATGAAGTCATAAAGCGCACGCATACGATGCCATCGGCTCCCATGCCCTTCGCCTCGGCTATCATGCGGTCGACGGCCTGCTCGCGCGACTCGGCCAGCAGCTTTGTATATTCATGGATCTCCCCGCCTATCACGTTTCGAAGACCGGCCAGTATATCCTGACCGATATGTCGTGCGCGAACCGTATTGCCGCGCACGATACCGAGCGTTTCGGTTATCTCGTATCCGGTCAATTCATCCTGCGTCGTCATCAACATCTTTTTTCACTCCTGCGTCTCGACATCGTTCATTTTCTAAGCGGGACCTACTGCGGTTTAGCCTTGACGGCCAGCGTACCGGCAATGACGTCATGTATGGCGCGGTGCTCTTTGTCGGTCGAAAGTTTGTAGAGATTAAGCAACGAGAAGAGAATTCCCATAAACGCTACGAAGGTGTTACTTATAATGCCTATCCCGAAGAACAGCTTCACCCACGGGCGAAAAAAACACTGCTTCATGGTTGGTTTGCCCTGGGTCAAGTAGTCGATTACAGTAATGCCCATGATGCGCTTGCCGACCGTCGTGCCCAGCTTAAAGACCATCAACGCTTCGTATACGATGAATGCTGCGGTGATGATGAACGTCCTGATATCGATGACGCCCGGGAACGTATTGGGCTTAAGGACAGTGACGTTGAGTAAGAGCACGACGAGAAACCCGTCTATCAATACAGCGATGATGCGCGGCAAAGGACCGACGTTACTGCTCTCCACAACATCCACCTCCCAGGGTCTATGTTGTCAGTATACCACCGGTTTTAATATCAAACGATACCTTGCATGCTATTCGACCGCTCGGCCGCCGGGCTACTCGAACCGGTAGACAAAGCCCTCAAAGGGGATATCCTCGGGATCGACGAGAGCGACGATACCTCTTATCAGCTCCGGTATGACCTTTGCGGCAAGATTGAGGTTGCGGTCCAAGTTCTCGATTGGCGTCGGCTCGCGGTTTACTCCGTTGGCGTAGTCGATGCCGAAGCCGGCGAGCAGATAGGGAATTTCGAGTTCGCCGGCGAGTACCGCCTCCGGCCCGCAGGTCTGGCTAATCGCCGTCACGCACGCTACCTGGAGCTGGCGTATCTCCGCCTTTGAGTTAAAACGTGGGCCGTTGACGTGTCCATATATGCCGCCTTCGACCACGCTTACGTCGATACCACTTGCTGCCTGCACAGCAATAGAACTCATCGCCGCTGAAAACGGCGAACCGAACATGTAGTGGCCGCGACGCGGCTGCCCCTCTTCGGTGAAGAATGTGCAGATTTCGCCGCCGGGCAGGCGGTTGTCGGGAAAATAGAGGTCATCGAAGAGAAGCACCTGCGCCAATTCGAGCGAGCCGTCGACAACGCCCATCACCGAGGTGGCGACTATGGCGCGCACCCCAACCCCTTGCAAGGCATATATGTTGGCGCGATGGTTGATTAAATTCGGCAGGTAATCGTGATTGGCGCCGTGTCGCGCGATAAACGTGACATCGCGCCCGTCTAATACGCCGACGACGACGTCGGCCTTGCCGTAAGGCGTCTCCACAATTCTTGTCTCAGCCTTTTCGAGCCCGGGCAAATCGTAGAGCCCCGAGCCGGTGATAATCCCAATCATATAAAACGCGCCCTTAGTTTAGAAGTCCATTGCAGCTGCTGCCCCTGCCGGCGACACAGCCATAGCAATGCTCGCCGAGCGTTACCGGCGCGTTTACTATTTCATCGAGCGAGTGCTCCCACAATTTCTTCTCCCCGCCGGCAGCCGGCAGGTTCAGCGCCTGGTTGAAGTCGCAATCAAAGCCCCGCCCATCCCAGCCGACGCTGATGAGCTGCCGGCACATGACATTGTCGAGCAGGCGAGGACTTACACTCTCTTTAAGCAGGCTCATGTATCCGTCGAAAGCGCCGTCCGCCTTGAGCTGTTTTGCGAATTTACCTATCGGCATGTTGGTTATCGTGTAGAGGTGGCTGAAAGTGACGCCGTGCATATCGTTGAGTTTTGAGCGGTAGTCGGCTTCGAGCGCCGCCTGGTCGCCGGGGAGAAACGCGCCGCCGGGATTATAGACGAGATAGAGCGGGAGGCCCGAGCCCTCTTGCCCGTAACCCAAGCCGTTTAGCATCTTTAGCGCGGCGATGCTCTTCTTGTAAACACCTTCGCCCCGCTGCGAATTGACGTTTGCCTCGAGATAGCAGGGGAGCGAGCAGACCAGCTCGACCCGGTTCTCGGCGAGAAATTGGGGCAGCCCCTCAAGACCATCTTCGAACAAAACGGTCAGGTTGGAGCGGACCACCGCATGCCTGTCCATTGCGCGCACACGCCTGACCATATCTTTAAAGTTCGGATTAAGCTCGGGCGCCCCTCCGGTAAGCTCAATCGTCGAAATGTCGTTCGACTCGAAAAACGAGAGCGTCTTCTTGCAGGACTCAGCCGACATCAACTCGGAGCGGCCCGGTCCGGCGTTATGATGGCAATGGATGCACGCCTGGTTGCAGCGCATCCCGAGATTGACTTGCAGAATATCGATTCTTTTCCTGTCGAGTTGAATCACCGATAGGTCTTGAGTAGATATGCTCAACTAAAAACCCTCCTTGCTATCGCACATCCGCATAGAGCCGCGCCAGCCGCGTAGGCGACACCCCTGCGTAAAACAGCGTCCGAATCATCCACATGAGTAAAATAGTCATAACGAGCCCGCTTTTCTCCCAGCGCCTCGCCCCGGTGGTCACATACAACGGCAGCCGTATCGCGCGGCCGACCTTCCTTAAGCGGCGCGCGAAATCGATGTCTTCGCAAAGCTCGATATCGGCAAAGCCGCCGAGCGCCTCGAAGGCGCTCGCACGTACAAAAATCGCCTGGTCGCCGGTGAATCCCCCGAAGAGGCCGTCGCGCAAAGTAATCATCGCCCCGATGATGCGGTACGGCAGCGCGGGATTGTCCAGCTTGAGCCTGAACCGCCCCCCGGCTAGTGCTTCGTCACGCATGGCCGTCTCAATCGCGCGCAAGGCCCCTTCCGGCAGATAGGTGTCGGCATGTAAAAAGAGCAAGACGCCGTCTGAAGCTGCCGGCTTAGCGGCCGCCGCACCGGCGTTCATCTGGCATGCTCGCCCGCGCCTCGAGTACACGACGCTCTGATTCGACAAACCTTGGCGCTCAGCGATATCAACGGTCCCGTCCGTGCTCCCCCCGTCGCTCAAGATAAGCTCGAAATCGTCAGGCATTGCCTTGAATTGACCTAAAAAACCGGGAAGCGCCGCCGCTTCGTCGAGCACGGGTACGATGATCGTTATCATGGACTTCCCCGTTAGTTTGGCACTGGCTTAACATTGTGTTTGATCCAATATGGTACAACAGAGACGTTTGTCATCTAAACGCACGACCCTGTTTCGCGGCCGCTTTTGCGGTATCGACTATATCTATTAGCAGCTGCGCGGTATTGGCGGTAATCCCCCTGCATCTGGAGCGGGTCTCCTTATCTTTAAAATCGCGCCCTTTGCGCAAGGCCCGGCAACAGGTCGTCTTGTAGTGTTCTTTAAACAAATCGTGGAACCTGCCGCTCGCGTCGGTTGCCTTCTTGTTTTTTCGCGGCCGCTTCTCGTCCGCCATGAGTATGCCGGTAAAAACGGAAGCCCCCACCAGCGCGCCACAGGTGCATCCGGCATAACCGATGCCGCCGGCAAACGATGCCATCCCCTTGACGGTGTCCGGCGAGATATCGACATTCATAACCTCTGCCGAAGCCAACAAAACCGCCTGTGCACAATTATAGCCGCTGTCGAAATATGCTCGCGCTCGCTCACCTGCCAGCTCGCTTGGCGTGCAGACGCCCATCGACATATCATCTTTGTCGCAAGAAGCGGTCCTTGGCACCGCCAACCGCCCATCCACAGTCGAGCGCAAATCCTTCACGGGCGTTGCGCGAAACTTGTCCCTACTTCCGAAGAGCAAAGATGACACCCCCTATCAGGCTCACCAGGGTGACGATGAGGAAGAAAAAGAGCGAGATGGTCACCGACTCCTCGGTCGAGAGGCCGGCCTGGGTAAAGAAATACGCATAAGTCGCCTCGCGCAAGCCTAGCCCGTTCATCGAGATAGGCAACATCGTAATCGCGAATATAATCGGGATAAACAGGAAGACGAACGCTATCGGCACGTGAAGGCCGAGCGCCTTGATGATGAAGATATTTATGGCGATGACCATGAGCTGGAAGATGAAGGAGTAGAACAAGACCTTTACCAGGGTGTTCTTGTTCTCGACTGAGGAGCGGATTGATTCGGCTGTCTCTTTGAGCTTGCCGGCAATCGAAGCCTCATACCGGGCTAGGAGCGGAGCCAGCTTATGCGCATATAATATGCCAAGCAGTGCCAGCGCGCAGATGCCGACAAATACAAGAATGGCTACGCTAAATCGAGCCGTCACCCCGGTGCCGAACGCGACGCCGCACAAAACAATCAATCCCAGCGTAAAAGCCGCGAGCACCCGCTCCGCCACGACCGAGGCTGCTGCTGCAGGCCCGCTCGAAGTCATCTTGCGCAAATCCAAGACCCGCACGACGTCACCGCCGATGCTGGTGGGCATGAAGTTGTTGAAGAAGAGTCCGACGAAATAGGATGATATGAGCCGCCGCAGCGGTACCGTAAAGCCCTGCGCAATAACGAGAAGCTGCCATTTGTACGCGCTGAGGATAATGGATACGACCGTGATCAGGAGTGCGAGGCCCAAATAGAGCGGTGATGAGTTTCTGATAAGCTCAGCGTATTTGTCGAGGTCGGATTTGGCGAGTAACGCCCCTATTAAAAAGACGCTCATCGCGGCCTTAAAAAGCGCTAAATATCTTGATTGACCTTTTCTTTGGAGTTGAGATGATTTTTGCGTCAATTCCATAATATGCTCTCAATCTTTCACGCGATAATTATATATATTTTAATTGCTAATGATTAGTATTGTCAATATGAATTCTAATGTTTATCTATGAGTCGATTCGAAGAAGCGCGTTTGGGCTTGGGACCAAGCCGCAACTACCCACTCAAAGTGCAGCAAGATCCAGCCAAGTGAAAGCGCAAGGATAGAACTTAAGCTCTGCGCATTCAGAAAGAGGGAAGGGAAAGCACGCAGTTAGCTAACTTGTCCGGCGTGCGATCATTTCTAGCCCACTATTATATATACTAATAATTATAGCAAGCATACATTGTTAATCATTATAAGAGGCAGGTTCTGAGTTTCTTCGGGACAGGGAGCATAGCTTGCTGTTCTTGCCAGCGTATAGCTTGCCATATGGGTGTTTGAGGTTAATGCAATGTACGAGCGTTCGACGTCGAGTCAATCAAGGTCTACATACCTATCCGATACGCGCTCCCAGCGGCGGCACCGTCGCGCGACCGAGTGTTTAAACGCATCGAATAACCGGCGCTCATCGAATTTCGCCTCGGGAAGAACTTCATGTACCGCCTCTTTCAAGCTGGCTTGGATCGAATCGTGAAGCTGGTTGATAATCTCGTCGATTCGGATTCGATACATTCGGAGCTCTCCTTGTTTTTCGCGCGTTTGCTGTCCGAATCATAACATAACCTGGTGCTGTTTAATATAAAAGGATGGGAAGCTCTGCCTCCCATCCTGAAAAAGCTCTCTTTTTTGTTGCTATGACCAGCATGCGCTGTTGTCTTCTAATAGTGGTAAGCCGGCTGCTTATCCCTTCCAAGAAGCTCATTTATCTCA
>Ga0154469_1066_pt4 | contig 11530 bp, 9 predicted proteins | sample RifGroC2_FD_115948 | JGI IMG/M metagenome (GOLD analysis project Ga0154469, IMG submission 115948) | Candidatus Aquicultor primus GWC2_53_9
CACAATCGAATCTGACAATAGAATCCGTAATATCCGTAACAACGTCCCCTTCTTCCTTAATAGAAGGCGAGACAGATAGTAAGGAGTACGATGTCTGAGATGAGAGCGACGCGCGAAGCGTATGGCGAAACACTAATAGAGTTGGGTCGAGCTAACCCGAACATAGTGGTCTTAGAGGCCGACTTGGCGAAGTCGACAACGACCATAAAATTTAAGAAAGAATTTCCTGACAGGTTTTTCGACTGCGGCGTCGCCGAGCAGAACATGATGGCGATGGCGGCTGGCTTGGCGACGACCGGCAAAATATGCTTTACCGGCTCGTTCGCGATGTTTGCCACAGGCCGTGCGTTCGAGCAGGTAAGAAATACGATAGCGTATCCCGCGCTCAACGTTAAGATATGTCCCACGCACGCCGGCATAACGGTCGGCGCCGACGGAGGGTCACACCAGACCATCGAAGATATCGCGCTTATGCGTGTGATTCCCGGCATGACCGTCATCGTCCCGGCCGACTACTACGAGGCGAAAAAGGCGATTGCCAAAGCGGCGGAGATAGACGGGCCTGTCTACGTGCGTCTCGGCCGTGCAACGCTGCCGATGATATTCGACGAGGATTACGACTTCGTCCCCGGTAAAGCGATTGTCCTCAGGGAAGGAACGGATGTCACGATTTTTGCGACTGGTATTATGGTCAGCAGCAGCCTGGCGGCGGCGGAAAACCTTGCTAAAGCCGGCATTAGCGCTGAAGTTATCAATATATCTACTATAAAACCACTAGACGATAACGCTATAATAGAATCGGCGGTAAAAACCGGAAGAGTGGTAGTAGCAGAGGAACACAGCATTATTGGTGGACTTGGGAGCGCTGTCGCGGAGTTGTTGTGCGAGAAGCATCCGGTACCGGTAGCAAGAGTGGGAATAAAGGACGTTTTTGGGCGCTCAGGCGAGCCGGCCGAGTTGCTAAAATATTACGGACTAACCGACGAAGACATCTCCCAAGCGGCGAAAGGTCTACTGGGCAAGTAGACATGCAAGCCCCACTTTCCCGCAAAGCATACCGGCAAAGACCTTTGCTTTATCTCAAGCCTTCTGGTAGCATACCGATTTTGGGAGTGATAGTAGCATGATTAGAATTAAGAACGTATCAATGTCATATAAAGGGGCTCATCGTCCCGCGTTGAAGGACATCAACGTCGATATCGATCGCGGTGAATTCATCTTTTTAGTCGGTCCCTCGGGTTGCGGTAAATCTACTTTTATACGCTTGTTGCTTAGGGAATTGATACCCACAAAAGGCGATATCTTTATTGCCGGGCATGACCTTGTCAACATGCGCCGCTGGCGCGTGCCGCTGCTTAGGCGCAACATAGGCTGCGTCTTTCAGGATTATAAACTTCTTCCCAACAAGACCGTCTACGAGAATGTCGCATTCGCGCTCGAGGTTATCGGGCGCCCGACGAAAGTCATCAAAGCGCAGGTTCCCGAAGTCATACGGCTTGTCGGTCTGGAGGAGAAGCTTAGCAATTACCCGGATGAGCTCTCCGGCGGTGAGCAGCAGCGTGTCTCGATTGCGAGGGCTTTTGCCAATCGGCCGGCCATTATTCTCGCAGACGAGCCGACCGGAAATCTCGACCCGGCGAGCTCTAGCGGCATCATGTCGCTTCTGAACAAGATTAACCGGACCGGGACGACGGTTCTGGTTGCGACGCACGACCGTGAGATGGTCGACAGCATGCGCAAGCGTGTCATCGCGCTCGAGGAAGGGGCTCTCATGCGAGACCAGCAGCGTGGTGTATATGGTTACGAGGAGTAATGTGAAGGAATTCAGGGAAACGACCACCGGCAAACCCCGAATTTCTGTGTTGAATATTTAGAAGGAGCCGAACTTTATGCAATTTCGTCCTTTTTACTTCTTGAAAGAGTCTTTGGTAAGTTTCAAGAAAAATTGGGTCATCAGTATGGCAGGCATCACCACAGTCGCACTATCGCTGCTGCTGGTAGGGGCCTTCATGCTCTTCGCGTTCGCGATGAACAACATCATAAAATCGACCGAGCAGAAGGTCGAAGTAGTGCTTTTCCTGGCCGAAGGGGTGCCCGCCGAATCGGTCGAAGCGCTCCAGGCGGAGATCATCTCCTGGGAAGAGGTGCAGAAGGCGACCTATGTCTCCAAGGAACAGGCGCTCGGCAGGCTTAAGCAAGAATTTAAAGAGTCGGACATGCTCGAGATGCTCGAAGGCAACCCGCTACCGGCGTCTCTAGAGGTAACGCTTAAGAACCCGCAGAAGGCCAACGATGTCGTCGACCGGTTAAAGGGACGTTCTGAGATTGACGATATTAGGCATGATAGAGAGACTGTTGAGCGGCTGTTTCAGGTAACCAGGGTCGCGCGGTGGTTCATTGTGGTCTTTGTCGGGCTGCTCGCTTTTACATCCCTGGTTCTTATCGCCAATGCGATTCGTCTCGCGATTTATGCGCGACGCAAAGAGGTGGCGATTATGCGGCTCGTCGGTGCATCGAACTGGTTTATCCGGTGGCCGTTTTTGCTCGAAGGTATCTTACAGGGCTTCATCGGTGGTATTATCGCGGCGCTTCTGTTGTACCTCGCAAAGGTCATGCTCATAGACAAGATAAAGGGCGCGCTGGTGTTTCTGCCGATCAGCTCGAGCCCGCAGGAATTCTATCAACTGATATTTGCTTTGCTTGCTGCCGGGATGTTCATCGGCGCGGCAGGGAGCGCCATAGCTCTACGGCGATTCTTGAGGGTCTAAAACGGCAAGCAGGTGCGGTTGCTATACGTAAGCTTGAGGATTGCGCGCCCTTATGTAGTGCGCTGGTTGACTTGCCAAGCCTCCAATGCTTAACTAGTAGCTAATCAAAGGTGGAGCCATGGGTATTACTACTGCGTTGCGGCAAAAAATAACAGCAGTAATTGCGATATTAGTCATTATCTCTCAAGTTAATCCTGCCTTCTCTTCAGAAGTCTCCGGTAAGAAAAATGAGCTAAACGGCGTCAACGGCCGTCTCAAACAGACCCGTGAAAAGATAAAACAATCCAAAGCCCAAGAGGCCAGGCTCGTCGGCGAGATAAAATCGGTCGACGACAGCGTCTTTGCCGCCCAGATAGAGTTGGACCGGTTCGACGCCGAGCTCAAGAAGGTGGGTTTACAGCGCGGCGTGACCGAGCGCCAGCTCGAAGTCTTACAGGTAGAACTATGGGATACCGAGCAGGAGCTGGAACAGACCTCCGCAAAACTCGACGAACAGAAGACTCTTCTAGACAACCGTGTCGAAGGTATGTACAAACGCGGAAACGCGGGCTACCTCGACGTTTTGCTCAACGCGAGCAATTTCACGAGTTTTTTGAACCGGATGCGTTTTCTGGAGTACGTCGTAGCCCAGGACATCAATATAGTCGGCCGGATAACCGAGACCAAAGAGATCATCGAGGAGAAAAAGCGCGATGTCGAACAGAACAAAGTCGCCTTAAACGGTGAGCGCGTCAAGTTGGTAGCCGAGGAGCAGCGGATTAAAGAGCTGACCCAAGCGCGGCTGACCAAGAAGAAGGCTCTTCAATCCGAGAACGGCAGGAAACAAGCGCTTCTTGTACAGATAAAGGACAACCGTTCAGCATATGAGCTGGCCGAAGACCAGCTTCTCGATGAGTCGTCACGACTTACCTCAAAAATAAAGGAGTTGGAACGCAAGGCGCGCGGGAGCGGGCGCTCTTCGGCAAAACCGAGCGATTTCTCACCGGGCGCTTTTGCCTGGCCGACCGATGGCGATGTTACGTCCTCGTTCGGTATGCGAAAGCATCCCATACTGGGTGTGACACGGATGCACACCGGCATAGACATAGGAGCGCCCTACGGGCAATCCGTAATCACGGTCGACGACGGCGTGGTCATCCAGGCTGGATGGCTTAAAGGATACGGACAAACCGTAATTGTCAGTCATGGAGGCAATTTAAGCACCCTTTACGCCCATCTCTCATCAGTCAGCGTCTCCGACGGGAGCAGCGTTTCGAAAGGGCAGACGGTTGGCAAGATAGGCTCGACCGGCCTGTCTACCGGACCCCATCTCCATTTCGAAGTGCGAAAAGACGGCGAGCCGCAGAATCCCATGAACTGGTACTAATAAATCCTTAGTAAAACCGGTCTGCGTCTTTTCGGCGACTCCAGTTATTCTCTTGTAGCCCCAATATTTCGCAAGCTATGGCGGATACCCCTGTTTTTGCTTATACTAATAAAAGTCATTGTATTAAAAGAGGTGTAAATTTTGGATAGAAAAGTCTTAGCCGCAATAGGAGTCGCGCTCGCATTTTTGGTAGTCTTCGCAACATTCGCCGGAGGTATGTTTCTCGGCAAGATGTTGGAGCAGCAGCGTACGGCGGCATACCAGGAAGGATTGCCGTCGGTTCAGAAGGTTCAGGAAGTGTTCTCGATAATCGACCACGCCTATGTAGAGGAAATCTCAGAGAAGAAGCTGATTAACGGTGCCGTCGAGGGCATGCTCGAAGCTCTCGATGACCCGTATACCCACTACTTCGACAAGACACATTTCGACTCGTTCATGGAGGTGACAACAGGGCATTTCGACGGTGTCGGCATTGTAATCAGCCAGAACAAAGAGAAAGAATTGGTCGTGATATCGCCTATCGACGGCACCCCGGCCCATAAAGCGGGCATCAAAGAGAACGATATTATAACGAAAATAGACGACAAAGAGACCAAGGGCATCAATAGCGACGAGGCGGTAAAGCTGATTCGCGGAAAGCGCGGCACAAAGGTCAAGCTGACGATGCGCCGCGAGGGCACCAAGAAGCCGCTCGTCTTTGACCTGGTAAGGGCACAAATCAACATCCCGAACGTCTCGTCCGAGAAGGTTGATGGCGATATCGGTTATCTCAGGCTCCACCAGTTCAACGAGCAGACCCAAGCCGACCTCAAGAAGCACTACGAAGATCTCAAGTCGCAGAAGGTAAGAGGAGTCGTCTTCGACCTTAGAAACAATCCCGGCGGCATTCTCGAGCAGTCTGTCGACGTGGGAAGCATGTGGATAAAGTCGGGCGCTATCGTAAAGATCAAATCAAGGACCGGCCAAATCGAATCGAAAAATGCGAACGGCGGGGCCGATGAGACGATGCCTCTCGTCATTCTCGTCAACAAAGGCAGTGCCAGCGCTGCTGAAATCGTCGCCGGGGCTATGCAGGATTATAAGCGGGCCGTTATAGTCGGTGAGACCACTTTTGGCAAAGCGTCGGTACAGACAGTCATCGATCTTTCGGACGGGTCGGGGATATTGCTCACCACCGACAAGTATCTTACGCCGAAAGGTCGGATGATTCACAAGAAAGGAATCAAACCCGATATCATCGTCAAATTCGACCCGCATAAAGATAAAGAGGACGTTCAGCTTAAGAAAGCCAAAGAGGTTTTGAGGGAGCTAATCTCGGGGAAGCGGGTACTTAAAGCGGCATCGTAAGGCCGCACACCAGCCGGCGACTTGCGCAAATAAAAATAGCCCAGAGCGTCTGCCCTGGGCTATTTGATTTCAATGCTACATCCGGTCGTCGTCGTCGATTTCATCGAAGAGTTCCGCCGGTGCCTCTTCATCGTAGCGTGACGCTGTAAAAATCTCGCGATTGACGCGATTTGCGCGCTTGTTGCCCTCTTCGATTGGGGTGAGCTTCAGGATTTTAATGTCATCGACCAATTCTATTACGCTCAAATTGTTATCAAGAGGGAAGAAACGTAAATAATTAAAGCTGAGGATGTTCAAGAATATGCAGCCGTTTACGATGAGAGTCGAGGTCTCGGCGTTAGAAAAGACTTTAACCACGACACCTTCGCCCTCGCTGATGGTGCTGCCGTCGACGTTGTAGGCATACTTGACACTCTCGAGGGTCTCGAGGGCACGTCGCATGTCTTTCTTGTTAATCAGGATGCCTTCATTGACGATACAAGGAGCAGGTGAAGCATGACGAAAGTTTTGCATCGATTATAACCTCCGAGTCTGTTGCAAGTTACTTGCTCATTCTATAACAGTTACCGGAAACCGTAAATACCAAAAATTCGAATATGGTGAAAACTTTGAGGGGTGTTAAATGCAGATAACGCGTGAGCTAATAACGCTGATGAGTAAGAAGGGATACGCGCCGCAGGACCTGGACGGGCTGGCGGCTGAACTTCAGCTTCCGGGAGTAGACAAGCATGATATTAAGAGAGCCCTGGGCTTGCTCGAAGCTGAAGGCAAGATATTGCAGACGAAGAAGGGCAAGTATGCACTGCCGGCGCAGCTCGATTTGGTCATCGGCGAGCTCCTGGCGAACAAGGCCGGGTATGGTTTTGTGAAGACTCCCATAGGTGATGTCTTCGTCCCGGCGAGCAAGATAAATGGGGCTATGCACGGTGATAAGGTCGCTATTCGTATTTCGCGAAGAAAGACCAGGCAGGGTCCGCGGAGCGAGGGCGAGATAGCGCGCATACTGGAGAGGGCTTACGAAGCCGTCGTCGGACGTTATGAGCGGCACGGCAAGATAAGCATAGTAGTTCCGTCGGATAAGCGCATCCAGTACCATGTCTTTGTCCATCGAAACGACGCTATTGACGCAAAAGACGGAGATATGGTCGTCGCCAAAATTCTCGAATACCCGGACGGAGTGCGCGCGGCGCGCGGGAGCATCATCGAGATAATCGGCGATGAGACGTCGCCGACGATAGAGATAGATGTCATTGTCCGCGAACACAATCTGAGCACGGAGTTTACTTTGGCGACCATGGCCGAGGCCGAATCGGTGCCCGAAAGCGTCATCGTCGCCGATACGCTGGGGCGCAAAGATTATCGCGGTGTCTTTACGGTAACTATAGACGGTCTCGACGCTAAAGATTTCGATGACGCCATCAGCATCAGGCGCGACAATAGCGGTCACTTCCACCTCGGTGTACATATCGCCGATGTCTCTCATTATGTGGGCATCGGCAGCGCGCTCGACCAGGAGGCTTACGAGCGCGCGACCAGCGTCTACCTGGCCGACCGGGTGTTGCCGATGTTGCCGCACAAGCTCTCGAATAACATCTGCAGTCTCAACCCGCGTGTTGACAGGTTGAGTCTCTCTGTCGAGATGGTCGTCGATGAGGCCGGCGAGGTCGGTGACTTCGAGATATTCAACGGGGTGATCAACAGCGATTACCGCCTCACCTACGAGCAAGTCGACGAGGCGTTTGCGACAGGGGTCTTCCCAGATGCGGACGTTCGCGACCTTCTCGTTTCGATGCGCGAGCTGAGCGATGTTCTAGAAGGTAAGCGCTTGAGGCGGGGGAGTCTCAATTTCGAGACTATTGAGCCCAAAGTGATTCTCGACGCGAATCTTAGACCTTTAGAGGTCATAGTACGGGAGCGCACCGCCGCGACCAAGCTTATCGAAGAAGCGATGATTCTCACCAATGAGACGGTGGCCGGCTTTATGTATTGGCAGGATGCGCCGATGGTCTACCGAGTCCACGACAAGCCCAACGAGGAGAGCCTCGTCCAGATAGAGGAACTCATCGAGAACCTCCATTATCCGGTCAAGAAGCTCAAAGGGGCGCATCCGAGGGTAATCCAGCAGATAATCACGCACGCGCACGACAAGCCGGAGAAGCTGCTCATAAACAACCTCTTGCTGCGGGCGATGAAGCGGGCGAAATATACGCCGTCGAGCACGCTTCACTTTGGGTTGGCTTCACAAAACTATACCCATTTCACCTCGCCAATCAGGCGTTATCCCGACCTCATCGTTCACCGGTTGGTCAAAGCGACGCTCGACCAGAGTCTATCCGAGCCCGAGCTGGTAGGAATGGTCGATAGTCTCGTCGAGATTTGCGAACATAGCTCCTATATGGAGCGCGAGGCCGACGACGCCTCTCGCGAATCGGTCGATGTCAAACTCTGTGAGCTTATGAAGGCGCATATCGGCGAGGAATTCGACGGGACGATAACGGGTGTCGCGGGATATGGATTTTTCGTTCAGCTCGCGAACACGGCCGAGGGGCTAGTGCATATCAAAGACATCACCGACGACTATTACGAATACGATGAGGCTACCTTTACGCTGCTTGGGCAGCGCACCGGGCGGGCGTTTCAAATCGGGCACACCGTGCGGGTCCAGATAACAAATGTCGTCATCGGCGAGCGCAGGATAGACTTTGTCCTGGCCGAAGAGGAACAAACGCGCAAGAAACGCTCGAAGAGGGCAAGATAGCCGAGAGCTGTATGTCGTGGTTGAACTGCTTGCGCTATGCGACTTCTTCCGGGCCGGAGTTTTCGCCACAATCCAGTCCGCGAAGTGATATAATTCATTAGCATGAAAACGGAAAGAGTCGCGGCCAAGAACAGAAAAGCATACCATGATTACCATATCGATGAGACCTACGAAGCAGGAATCGAGCTCAAAGGGTCTGAGGTCAAGTCGATTCGCGCCGGTAAAATCAATTTGCGGGATAGCTACGCGCGGATAGACGATGGCGAGATGTGGTTATTTAATGTCCATATAAGCCCGTATAGCCACGTCGATAAATTTACGCAACCCGACCCGATCCGGCCCCGCAAGTTACTATTGCACAAGAAAGAGATACTGCGCCTGATAGGGAAGACAAAAGAGAAGGGCTATACGCTCATACCTCTCAAGGTCTATTTCAACAACCGCGGGAAAGCGAAGGTCGAGATAGGATTGGCAAGGGGTAAGCTTCTTCACGATAAGCGCAAGGACATCTCCGAGCGCACCGCGAAACGCGACATAGAGCGCGCTCTCCGCGAGCGGCAGAAACAGTAAGGTCGAGCGCTCGGCATGGTGAGCGTGAGAGCGCTGGTCCATTTACAGCGCAAGCCTAATTCTATATAATTTACATAGGGCTTCGTACATTGAAAAATGCGCCGGTGGTTAGTTTGACCGGCCAATAATATGGGGGCGACAGGCTTCGACTGAGGTTGGTTTCGGCAAGAGAAGCGAGTCGAGCTCAGACAACTCGTTAAACTATCTGACAAAAAACAAACGCAAACGAACCAATTGCACTAGCCGCTTAATTGTGGCTCGTTAAACTAGAGATTGCTCACATCTCTAGGGCGACGTCATCATAGTGAGCTTACTTCACCCGGACGCCCATAGGGGTTGAAGAAAATCTTATGGGATAGCGACCGATTTACCCTGACTATGGGGATGCCGGAAGCGAATAACAAACATAGTCTACACTCGTAGATGCTCTTGTGGAAATGCCTGAGGACGTGGGTTCGATTCAGAAATGGGGTCGCCGGTAGCGGTAACGCTACCAGGAAAAACAAGGCTTACATCGGTGAAATCTAAGTTCGAGAGAATAAGGCAACGCCGAGGGGTGAAAGCCCTCTAGAGACTTATGTAGGAGTCTTGCCAAGTAGGTAAATCTATGGCTCTTACTATACGCCTTGCACCGCATTGCAAGAAAAATGCGGTTGAAGACATAGTCCAGTCCTTTCGGAAACGTTAGGGTAGCTGTCCCACCGCCTCCACAAAAATAGGCCACTGTTAAGAGGTGGCCTGTTTTTATGCTTGCAAATAGAACATACGTTCGCTATAATAATGATATGGAAGCCGCACATTCAAGCGCCTGTTTATATTGTGGCATAAAATTTGATGCGCAGTTGAGAGAGCTGAAGCGGGGTAATGCTAAGTTTTGCTCAAGAAGTTGCGCAGCAGCTTTCGGAAATAAACTGCGAAAAAAAGAACTAGTCCCTAATCTAACATGTCATCAGTGTGGCAATGAGTTCTATCGAAAACCTTCATTAAGTAAATCAAGTGCTAGCTATTGCTCTGAGCGGTGCTTCAGGGAGGCGTCCGGGCGTGCTTTTTCCAAAGAAAAAATTCTCCGTCTTATTCGGGGTTTTGTTGATAAGCAGGGACGCATACCAACTCAAGTAGAGTTCTCTCACAAGCGAGGTTGGCTTAATCCGAGCACGGTAGTTGGTCATTTTGGCTCATGGAACAAGGCAATCGAAGAAGCCGGCTTTCTGTCTAATTCGGCATCGATAGGCTATGTATGCTTTGCTAAAGATGGTCATCTTTGCAGGTCTTACAGTGAATTATTGATAGACGATTGGCTTACGGATAATGGAGTCAGACATGATAAAGAAGTCAAGTATCCGGGTAGTAGATTGGTAGCCGACTGGAAGGTCGGAAATATGTTTATTGAATATTTAGGGATCGATACGCGAAGGGATAATGTGATTAGCCGTAATTATCTTGAAACGCTTGAACGCAAGAGAAGGATTTGTCTAGCCTTAGGTGTGAGACTATTGGAATTAAGACCCGATGATTTAAAAAGTATCGAAATAGAGATGTTTCGTTATACCTAGCTTAGAAGCCGAACCGTTTTCAACACAGGACTCGTTACTCTAAGAATTGCCGAATAAGCTGCTTCAGCCACTGATACTGCTTATAGAGGGGTATTTCTCCAAACGCGCGTTCATGCGCAACTCGCTCTGGCTTCAGAACCGGCACTCATCTTCGCGTTCTACGTGTCTATCTCGTCATATTCTTTAAGGTTTTTCTCAGAAGACCGATATTTTAGAGTAGCGTTAAAGCTCTGTCGAGCTTCTAAACAACATATCAGGAGCATAGAGGAGACGTCGGTTGCAGGAACGTTTTGATTTTCTGGAAAACTTATTGGAAAATTTTACAGTGGCGACCTTTGTTATTGACAGGGACCACAAGGTAATTTTCTGGAACAAGGCGTGTGAAGAGCTGACCGGCATTGCCAAATCCGCGATGATGGGCACCAGCGACCACTGGAAAGCATTCTACAGTCACCAGCGACCATGCTTGTCGGATGTGGTAATCGACGGTGACCGTAGCGAACTTTCGAATCTCTACAATAAATACAGTGAGTCGAAGTTAGCACCGGGCGTTATCAGAGCCGAAGCTTGGTACGAAGACCTGGGCAAAAAACGCAAATTTGTTGTATTTGAAGCCGCACCTATCCATGATGCGCAGGGCGAACTAGTCGGCGCGATAGAGACGCTCCAGGACTTCACCGAACACAAAAGCCTCGAAGAAGCCTTCGTGGATGAACGAGATTTTAATGCGGCGGTGTTAGACACGGCGGGCGCGATTGTGGCCGTACTCGACCAGGATGGCCGCATCGCACAATTCAATCGTGCCTGTGAGCAAGCGACAGGCTACACGTTCGAAGAAGTGCGCGGAAAATACGTGTTCGACTTCTTGATTCTTCCAGAAGAGAGAGAGGACGTTGAGCGCGTATTTAAAAATTTGAAAGCAGGACAGTTCCCCAACACCTATAAGAATTATTGGATGGCTAAGGATGGCAGTCGGCGCTTCATTGCATGGTCCAATACTGCGCTGCTCGACAAAGACGGGACGGTCAAGTGGGTCATCGCCACGGGAATCGATATCACCGACAGCGATATTGCCGAAGAAGAGCTGAGGTTCAAATCGTTGCTATTGGACCGGGCGATGGATTCGGTCTTTGTCCACGACTTCGATGGCACTTTCATCTACCTCAAT
>Ga0154469_1025_pt3 | contig 11476 bp, 7 predicted proteins | sample RifGroC2_FD_115948 | JGI IMG/M metagenome (GOLD analysis project Ga0154469, IMG submission 115948) | Candidatus Aquicultor primus GWC2_53_9
CGAAGAGCGGACCGACACGATAGTCGGTCCGCTGGGCGAAGTGGTCGACACCGTCATCAACAACGTTCCTGTCCCGATCGGCATCGAGCTGACGCGCATCGACGCTACGGGTAAGGTCGCCTGGAAGAAGACGATAGCCTCGAAAAACGCGTACCAATATCCCGTGGCCGACAGGGCCGGAGGATTCTTCTTAATCTCAAACGCATATACGGATTTGGGGCCGTTTCCGATGGAGACGATTATGGTGCAGCGTTATGATTCTCAAGGACAAGCCCTCTGGGGCCAAAACGGTGTTGCGCTCAAGGGCGGGCAGAACTTCATGGGCGGCGGGTTCGTGCCGGATGAAAAAGGCGGCCTCTATTATAGCTGGCGTTTGAGCAAGCAGCTGCAGCCGCCGGTAGAATCGTCCAAGCCTGGCTATTACGGACCCTATCCGACCGAGGAAGACGCAGAGTCTGACATCTACGTCCAGCACATCGTTGATGATGGCAGCGGTTGGTCTGATATAGCTGTCGAAGATTGGCCTTTCTCATATGTCGATGGATTGGTCAAGCTGGAGGCCGTCCAAGGATATGCGGAGGGTGACTTTAAACCGGCCGCCCATATAACCAGGGCGGAGTTTGCTAAGATGGCGGTTATCGCGCTTGGCATCGGCTCAGAGAGTACCGCCACTGCTACCGGTAAGGCCAAATCGACGGATATTGCCGGCCACTGGTCGGAGCAGTATATGGTCAAAGCAACAGCGGCGGGAATTCTCAAGGGATATCCGAACGGCACCTTTAAGCCCGATACCAAGATAACCCGTGCCGAGGCCGCTACTATTATTTACCGTGCTAAGGATATGAAGACAGTAGCCGAGGCACAGGCGTTTCTAGATGTACCAGTTAGCCATTGGGCGTTCCAGGGCGTCGATGGGGCCCGAAAGCTCGGCATAATCGAAGGCTATCCGACCGGTGAATTCCGACCGGAGACCAATACGACGAGGGCCGAAGCCGCAAAAATGATATTCAATGTCGTAAACCTGGGGCGATAACGAAGCCGGAGCAAGATGCATAAAGTTTTGTCTGATATCAACGGGATGGATCACCTGATTCATCCCGTTTTGTGTGTTTCTAAACTATGCGCGTCTCGGCCTGAATGGAAGCTGGGTTTTTGAGGCACGGCCGCTCTAAATGCCTACCACGCTGAAAATAATCGGAGGTTTTAGAGGAGCAAGGGCTTAGATTGTAGCAGTGAACCATAAAATATATCACCCTAATGAGGGATATGTAACTTCAACTAAATTGGATATCATCAAATATAGGCTGTAATAGGCTATTTCTAAGTGCAAGAACGTAACAATAAGTACGAACAATATTTGCGTTCTGCTATCGCAGAGCTTTCCAGCTGGACAGCATAAGCGTTCTACCAGGTCATATGTCCGTACTCGAAATAGGATTAGACGCAAACAGGGTCCCGCAACACCCAACATTACGGGCAACGGTCGTTATACAACTGTGAACGGCACTGCAAGAGATCAATGCGCGAGCAGTTCCTAATTATTGCTAACAGAAACCGTATAACTTAATAACCAACCGCTTAACATTGCTTTGGTACCGTTAACCGTGTATTGCGACCGTTTACCAAATTCTTATTACATTTCCAGAATTAGCAGGTAAACTTTATGTGATGCTATACAAAGGGAGTATTGTCTTATCTTCCGATAGCCTTAAAGCAAGACCAGCGTGGAAAGGTAAGCGGTTAAAGCGCTTCAGAAGTCGCAGCGATATATGTTAATTATGCATAAAGTGCCGCAAACAGGGCAAAGCGACCGTTGACCGTTAGATATTACCTTATACATAGGGTTTAGCAATGCGAGCATGTTCGTAAAGCTCAAGGTCAGGCTTGTGAGGACTCTAAGAGTTGGCGCTTAATGGTGTTACAAAGTATTTAAGAGAAGCCTCAGGATGAGCAAGTTCAGTGAAGACGGTTTGGAGGGCGCTTGATACTCAGTGATGTCGTGGAATTCCTGGAGAAGGTACCTCCGTTTCAGTTTCTAAAAAAGGGCACATTGCAGATGATAGCTAGTAAAGTGTCGATGGAGTATTACCCAAAAGGAACCGAGATACTAGTCCAGTCCGGGCCACCAAGCGAGCATCTTTATATCGTGCAAAAAGGTGGGGTTAAGATTTTTGTTCGATCCGGCACCGACGACATAATTATCGACTACAGGAACGAAGGAGACAGCTTCGGTTTCGTATCGTTATATAGCGGCGACAAATCGAGAACAAATGTGGTCGCCGCGGATGACACGATTTGCTACCTCATCGACAAAGAGACTTTCTTGAAGCTGCACGACGCTTACCCGGCTTTCGCGGAGTATTTCCTCCGTTCATACCTTGGGAAGTATGTAGACACCACTTTTCGCGAACTCTACGATAAAGGTTTTTTATACAGGTCGGGGAATACGTTGCCGTTCACGACCCCGGTGGGGGATATTGCCACCCAGCGTCTCATAACAGTGTCTCCCGAAAGAAGTATCCAGGCGGCTGCCCGGTTGATGGCGGAACGTAAAATCAGCTCCCTCGTCGTCGTCGACGAAGAGCGCAAGCCTTTGGGAATCGTGACCGACCGGGATTTGCGTGAGAAAGTTGTCGCGGCGGGCGTGAGCGTCGAAGGGCCTTTGCGAGACATAATGACGACTTCATTGGTGACGATCGAGGTGGGCGAGTTTTGTTTCGAGGCTCTGCTCAAGATGATTCGCCACAGTATCCACCATCTGCTGGTTATGGACAAAGACACCTTAAAGGGCATAGTCACAAACCATGACCTCATGATGTTGCAGGGCCTCTCGCCGATTACTATTGCACGCGAGATAGAGAGCAGGCAGAATATCGAGTGCCTCATACCGATATCATCGGAGATATCGAGCATGGTCGGTCTCTTACTGAAAGAGGGCACGAAAGCAAGTAACATCTCGCGCATCATAACCGAGCTCAACGAGCGGCTGGTCCAGCGGATTATCGAGATTGACCTAAATGAGCATGGGCCGCCGCCGGTACCGTTTTGCTGGATTGTCTTCGGAAGTGAGGGCCGGAAAGAGCAGACCTTCAAGACCGACCAGGACAACGCTTTGATCTATGCCGACCCCGAGACTCCGGAGTTGGAGAAAGAAGCGGCCGAATATTTTCAAGAATTCGCGTTGCGCATAAATAACGCTCTGGTAAAGTGCGGTTTCCCGAAATGTCCCGCCAATTATATGGCCAGCAACCCTAAGTGGAACCAGCCCCTGAGGGTTTGGAAGCGAAATTTTACCGAATGGATAACCTCCTCGACCCCGGAATCGATTTTACTCTCGGCCATATTCTTTGATTTCAGGCCGGTCTATGGGGATTTAGACCTCGGAGAGATATTGCGACGTCACTTGAACCAAAAGCTCGAGCAGGAGCGTTTTTTCTTGGCGCGCATGGCCGCTACTGTCGTCGACAACCGCCCGCCGCTCGGCTTCTTTAAGACGTTTGTCGTGGAAAAAAGTGGTGAGCATAAGGACCAGCTGAACTTGAAGATAAGCGCGCTGGCGCTAATAGTCGATATAGTTAGGCTTTTCAGTCTTGAACGGGGTGTCAGCGAGACCTCAACGCTCGAGCGTATCGAGGCGCTTAGGGGACAACATGGTTTGACGGATGAGTTTGGGCTCGAACTCGAGCAGTCGTTCGAGTTCATAATGTTATTGCGCGTTTTGCGCCAGTTCGAGCAGATAGAGCTCGGTTCAGAGCCGGACAATTTCATCAATCCCAACGAGCTCAATACGCTCGAGAAGCAGACCTTAAAAGAGATATTCCAGCTGATATCGAGAGTCCAAGACCTTATTGACCAGCGCTATCGTTTAGGGACGGTTTCGTGATGGGGTTTAGGGACTGGTCTCGAGGCAAGATATCGGATTTAAGCGATACGTATAAGCAGAAATCGTCAAACTTCGGGGCGATGGAAGCGGCTGTCTTCGGGAGCGAAGACCACAGTCTTCCAATCGACAAGGTGCGTTATGTCGTCATCGACAGCGAGCTGACCGGACTAGACGCGAAGAAAGACTCGATAGTCTCGCTCGGTGCAATCAGAATGCTGGGAACGCGGATATTGCTCGGCGAGACTTTTGACAGGCTTGTGAGCCCCGAGACTAAGTTAACAGGGGCGAGTGTTGTAATACATGGGATAACGCCGGGCGAAGTCGCCGAAAAGCCCTCAATAGAGGCGGTTTTGCCGGAGTTCTTGAGTTTCTGCGGTGACGATATCATGGTGGGCTATATGCCCGTCATAGATTTGACCTTTCTAAATCGTGAGACTAAGCGTCTCTATGGAATATCGGTGAAGAATCTCATAATCGACGTCTTTGCGCTCGATAAATGGAGGAGGCAGCGGATAGGTGAGGATAGCTCGGGTTGTCCAAGTCTGTACGATATCGCCAAGAGCTTTGATGTGCCGGTAAAAGGGGCTCACAATGCTGTGGCGGATGCCTTTATTACAGCGCAGGTCCTACAGCGGCTTTTACCGGTTCTAATAGATTTAGGGATAAAGAGCGTGGGGGAGCTTTTAGCTGTAAGCAATCCGGCAAAGGGGGGTGATAAGTTTCGTTTTTCGTTCAAGTTCGGCAACTTTTAGACTCAACCAAAAATTAGGGGGTGTTCACATTGGCTGTAACAAGCGAGAAGGCTAAAATGGCTCATGAAAAGTATCTTGATAGTCCGGATTTTCAAAAGATGGTGTCGACGAGAAACAGCATCGTCGCGATACTGACCGTACTGACATTGATCACCTATTTCGGATTCATCTTCCTTATGGCATACGGGAAAGAGACGCTGAGCGCGAAAATCTCGGAGAACATTACTATCGGTCTGCCGATCGGCGTCGCGGTAATCGTGATTTCCTGGATATTGACATTCACATATGCCAATTGGGCCAACAAAAAGTATGACCATATGGTCGAAGACATCAAAAGAAAGATTGGAGGCTAGCAGATGACTACACAATTCGGGGAACCGAATCCCATAGCAATATTCTTCTTTATTCTGTTCGTATTGGCAACCCTGGGCATTACCTACTGGGCAGCTAAAAGGACTAAGACGGCAAAAGACTTCTATTCCGCAGGCAGAAGCATCACCGCAGGCCAGAATGGAATGGCTATCGCCGGAGACTACATGAGCGCGGCCTCGTTCCTTGGTATTGCCGGAATGGTTTCGCTTAGCGGTTTTGACGGCCTTATCTATGCGATCGGCTTTTTGGTAGGCTGGCCGATAGTTATGTTCTTGATTGCCGAGCCGCTAAGGAATCTCGGAAAGTACACGTTCTCGGATGTCGTCGCCTACAGGCTTCGTTCGGGCCCGGTCAAGACAGCGGCTGCCGTTTCAGCCGTAACAGTCGTCGTCATGTATTTGATTCCACAGATGGTAGGCGCGGGCACACTTATCACGCTGCTCTTAGGCCTCCGGTATGAGGTGGCTGTCGTTCTCGTCGGAACTCTCATGATGGGTTATGTTCTCTTTGGCGGGATGATTTCGACGACTTGGGTTCAGATCATCAAAGCCGGACTGCTTCTTACCGGCTCGACGATTTTGTGCATTATCACACTGTCGAAGTTCGGCTTCAACCTCGACCAGTTCTTCGGCGCCGCGGTCCAAAAGGTCAATACCTTGACCAATACGACCGACGGCTTTAAGATGCTTCAACCGGGCAAGCTGCTAGCGGACCCGATTGGCACAGTATCGCTCGGAATTGCGCTCATGTTCGGTACCGCGGGTCTTCCGCATATCTTGATGAGATTCTATACGGTTCCCGATGTTAAGGCTGCTAGAAACTCTGTCACTTATGGTACCGCATGGATCGGCTACTTCTATGTCTTGACCTTCATCATGGGCTTCGGCGCAGCCGCGCTCGTCGGTCAGGATGTAATCACGGGTATCGATGCGAAGGGCAACATGGCGGCGCCGCTTCTCGCGCAGGCCATCGGTGGCCCGATATTTCTCGGGTTCATCTCGGCCGTCGCATTCGCGACGATTCTCGCGGTCGTTGCCGGACTCACGCTCGCCGGCGCATCCGCTTTCAGCCACGACCTATATGCCGGCGTCTTCAAGAAAGGCAAATCCACCGAGGCGGAAGAGATGAAGGTCGCCAAAATAGCTACGGTCGCATTCGGCATCATCGCCGTCATTCTCGGAATGGCCTTTAAGGGTCAAAACGTAGCGTTCATGGTCGGCCTGGCGTTTGCAATCGCGGCGAGCGCGAACTTCCCGGCTATTCTAATGTCCGTCTTCTGGAAGAAGTTCTCGACGAGCGGTGCGGTTGTCGCGATTTGGTCGGGTCTTATCTCATCGGTCATCCTTATCGTTATCGGACCGACGGTCTGGGTAGATATTCTTGGTAACGCCGCGCCTATCTTCCCGTTGGGCAACCCGGCTATTATTTCGATGCCGCTGGCGTTTATCTCGGGTATCGTCGTATCACTGCTCACACCCGAAGCCGAAGCGCAAGAGAAATATGAGGAGAAGAAGGTCCGCCTCTACATGGGCGTCGGCGCTGAGCAGTAATCTGCTGTAGAGCGTAGTTTTCAAACCGATACAACTGTATAACAACTAAGGGGCTGGCTCCAGGAAAGAGCTTAACCATAGCTTGTTTAGGTGAACCTGGAATCTGGTATACTTTTGTGGCGTATAGCCATTATTGTATGCCTCGGGGAGTAAAGATTAGGGAAGCGTGGATACAGAAAATATGGGGTCTGGCCTTTATCCGGCCAGTAAGGGGAAAGAAACGAGGGGACACTATGACAGAGAAGCTAAATGTGGCCGAGGAAACGGTAATGAAGTTTCCTCCGCCTGCGGAGTTTAGCGCGAATGCTCACATTAAGAGCATGGAAGAGTACGAAGCGATGTACAAAAGGTCTATCGAGGACCCGGACGGTTTCTGGGGCGAGATGGCCGAGAAGAACCTCACCTGGTTCAAGAAGTGGGACAAGGTCCTGGACTATGATTTCCACAAGCCGTACATCAAATGGTTCGAGGGCGGCAAGCTCAACGCCTCGTTCAACTGTCTCGACAGACACGTCAACACTGTAAGAAAGAACAAAGCGGCTATTATCTGGGAGGGCGATGGCGGGGAGTCGAAGACCTATACCTACCAGCAACTTCATCGTGAAGTCAACAGATTTGCCAACGTTCTAAAGAAAAAAGGGGTATCCAAAGGGGATAGGATCTCACTCTATCTGCCGATGATTCCCGAGCTTGCGATTGCGATGCTTGCTTGCGCGAGACTCGGCGCAATCCACAGCATAGTCTTCGGCGGTTTCAGCTCGAACGCGCTCCGCGACAGGATTCAGGATTGTGAATCGTCACTCCTCGTAACATGCGATAACGGCATGCGCGGCAGCAGAATCGTCCCGCTCAAGACTAACAGCGATGTTGCGCTCGAAGAATGCCCGACCGTTAAGACTTGTATCGTCGTAAACAGGGCAGGCGCGTGCGACATGAAAGAAGGCCGCGACGTATGGTGGCACGAGGAGATGGCCGCAGCCGACATCGCAAACTTCTGCGAGCCGGTCGAGGTTGACGCCGAAGACCCGCTCTTTATTCTCTACACGTCGGGTTCGACCGGCAAGCCGAAGGGTGTTCTCCACACGACCGGCGGATATTTGCTCTACGCAAACATGACGTTTACGGACGTATTTGACTATAAAGAAGAGGATACGCACTTCTGTACGGCCGATATCGGCTGGGTAACCGGCCACAGCTATATCGTATACGGCCCGCTTTCGGCTGGCGCTACCAGCATCATGTTCGAAGGCGTACCGAGCTATCCCGATGCCGGAAGGTTCTGGGATATCTGTGATAAGTACCAGGTCAACATCTTTTACACCGCACCGACCGCTATCCGGGCGCTTATGAAAGAGGGCGACAGCTGGGTCGAGAAACATGACCTTTCCAGCCTGCGCGTGCTCGGAACTGTTGGTGAGCCTATCAACCCGGCCGCTTTCATGTGGTATTACGAGAAGGTCGGCCATAGCCGTTGCCCGTTGGTCGATACCTACTGGCAGACAGAGACCGGCGGCCATATTATAACGCCTCTACCGGGTGCTATGACATTGAAGCCCGGCTCCGCGACGAGGCCGTTCTTCGGCGTCGTGCCGAAAGTCATCAAAGAGGACGGTTCACCGGCGGACGTCAACGAAGGCGGATATCTTGTCATCGAGAAACCATGGCCGGGCATGTTGCGCGGTACCTATGGCGACCCCGAGAATGCCCGCATCAAAGAGGTCTATTTCAGCCGCTTCCCGGGCGCGTATTTCACCGGAGACGGTGCACGCGTCGACGAGGACGGCGATTTCTGGGTGACCGGTCGCATCGACGACGTAATCAACGTCTCGGGTCATAGGATGGGCACCGCCGAGGTCGAGTCGGCGCTGGTAAGCCACCCGACAGTCGCCGAGGCCGCGGTAGTCGGTTTCCCGCATGACATCAAGGGCGAGGGAATCTACGTCTTTGTAACGCTTAAAGACGGCAACAAGCCTTCCCCGGAACTCCAAAAAGAGCTTATACAGCATGTGCGCAAAGTCATCGGACCGATTGCAAGCCCGGATAAATTGCAGTTCACACCAGGTTTGCCGAAGACCCGAAGCGGTAAGATTATGAGAAGGATTCTAAGGAAAATCGCTCACAACCAAATCGATGAGCTAGGCGACGTTTCAACGCTAGCCGATCCGTCGGTTGTCGATAGTCTAATAAAGGACCGTCTCTAAACTTGTATTCGTTCACAAAAAAGGCCGGCTCAAAACCGGCCTTTTTTGTATTGACAACCGGTTTCAAAAACACCAAACTCGTTTATAATACCCGACTCAAGAGGGGATGGTTGGACCGTTTATGAATAATTTTGTCTTAAGCCGCGAGAACACGGTGGTTGTTGTCGTCGACGTACAGGATAGGCTGGCGGCCGCTATGCCTAAGCGCCAAAACGTCATCGACAACTGCATTCACATAATCGAGCTGGCGAAGATGCTCGACATACCCGTCCTTGTGACCGAGCAATATCCGAAAGGGCTCGGTCCTACCGTGACTGAAATAAGGGACGCGCTTCCAGCCTACAAACCCATTGAGAAGCTCGCGTTTAATTGTTGCGACGCACCTGATTTCCCGGCGGAATTGAGGCAAATATGCCGCCCTCAAGTCGTCGTAGTCGGGATGGAGACGCACATCTGTGTGCTCCAGACGACGCTCGGACTTATTCAGGAAGGATATAGCGCCCATATCGTCTCCGATGCGGTTTGCTCTCGCGTCGATGACAACCGGCGCGTCGGTTTGGAGTTCATGAGAGACGCGGGTGCGGCTATTACCTGCACGGAGACTGTCCTTTTTCAATTGTTGGGGGCTGCGGGCACCGAGGAATTCAAAGCGATATCGAAGCGGATCAGGTAGGCGAATCCAGCCCCGAAACACTTGAACGCAAGTTCTGCGACACTCGGTAAACTCTTTCGGGTGATGTCTGAGAGCTGTCCGCAAAGGCACATCTAGGTATGGCCATTCAACCTGTAAATAAATCATTCTGCCGCAGGCCTCTTAGCGCTTACAAAAACGTTGACAGAAAACCGATTTTTGTCTAGTCTAGGTCTAATAGTCATGCTGTTGGGGAGCAGTAGCATTGACGAGCCGTTTCTAAATAGTCGAGTCCTTAGTTGATTCTATGTTGGGGGACGTAGTGTCAATAAACCAAAAACTTGAAACCGCATACTCTAGATAGTTTTGCGTTTCTTTAAGCGTCTTTTTTGCGTGCGTGATAGCGAAAAGATGGGCATTTTGCACTATAGCGGAAGGCGATAGCTCTGATATAAGCAGTAAGCAGAAGCGCTAACACGATTACGAACCCCCATGATGCTTCCCCTTGAACGCAGTGCGCTAATGGCGCATGCGCATTTCCATATATAGGATGCATATAATCACGCAATATGCAGACGAGGGAATCCAGGCTCGCGTCGCTTGATGTCGTCGCGAAGGGGGAGCGAGCAGAGATTTCAAAACAGAGTTAAGAGTTTTATGTTTTTCAGGTCTGATTCTAATGAAAGAGGTGACTGAGTGAAGGAATCAAGCGATATCCGCGGATGGATAGTGACGTTTTCCGGAACCGCCATAAACTTGGCGCTGGGAGTTCTGTATTCTTGGAGTATTATCGCAAAGTCTATGAAGGTGCCGGTGAGCGACGGTGGTTGGGGTTGGAGCGCGACGCAGACGCAGCTTCCCTACGCGGTTGCATGTGGCGTCTTCGCAATCATGATGGTATTTGCCGGAAGGGCTCAGGACAAGTTCGGCCCGCGAATCGTGGCGTCTATCGGCGGCGCGCTTACCGGTTTAGGTTTAATGGTGGCGAGTCTCGCATCGGCCAACAATGTCTTCTACGCCGTTCTAGGCTTCGGAGTCATGGCGGGTGCGGGAATCGGGTTGGGCTATGCCTCGGCGACGCCGCCCGCAATCAAGTGGTTTCCGCCCGCTAAAAAAGGTCTGATCTCAGGTCTGGTCGTCGCCGGATTCGGGCTGGCTTCAGTATACATCGCGCCGCTGACGACTATGCTAATCAAGGGAAACGGAATCAACAAGACGTTCTTGCTTTTAGGTAGCGTGTTTCTAGTCGTAAGCGTGATTTTTGCGCAGTTCTTGAAGAATCCGCCGGCCGGCTATGTCCCGATGGAGAAGCAATCGAAGAAGAAAACGGACGGCACGACGCCGCCTCCTAAGAAGTATGACTATGACTGGCACGAGATGCTGAAGACCCGCCAATTCTATCTGCTGTGGATAATGTTTGCGTTGGGTTCGGCGGCAGGTCTGCTGACGATTGGAAGCCTAGCGACTATCGTCTCAACGAAAATAGCGGGTGCCAGTACTGATGCGGCTGTTTTGGCCGAAGCGGCGAAATGGTCGAGCCTGATAGTCGCTATCCTGGCCATTGCCAATGCGAGCGGGCGAGTCATCGCCGGCTTTTTCTCAGACCTAATCGGCCGTGTCCGCACGATGCGCCTGGTCTTCTTTTATCAAGCGGTTTGCATGCTGGTCTTTCCCGAGCTTGGAACGGTAACATTTCTCGTTCTCGGCTCGATATTCGTCGGGTTCAACTACGGAGCCCTTTTAGCGCTCTTCCCGTCGACGACGGGCGATTACTTCGGCACCAAGAACCTCGGCGTAAATTACGGACTTGTCTTTACCGCCTGGGGTTTTGGCGGTGTCTTCGGTCCGGTCATGGCCGGTATGATACGGGATGCCACCGGCTCGTTCTCGCTGGCTTTCCAGATATCGGCAGCGCTCTGCCTGGTCGCAGCGCTAGTCTCCTTTGTAACCAAGGTGCCGAAAGGCGCACTAATCGGCAGTCCCGTTGAGAAAGAACAGGTCTCTATCGACCGCGGGATGATTATTTTGGATGGGTCGAGCGCGAGCTAAAGAGCGAGCGTATTTCGAGCTAGGGACCTGTCATCTTT
>Ga0154469_1105_pt5 | contig 11012 bp, 10 predicted proteins | sample RifGroC2_FD_115948 | JGI IMG/M metagenome (GOLD analysis project Ga0154469, IMG submission 115948) | Candidatus Aquicultor primus GWC2_53_9
CGAAACCGAACTCATCAAACCGATTCTGCTCAAAGGGCGGTGGCTCGTAGCCTCCGATAAAAACGAGGTCGTCGTCAACACCGACCTGCTCAAGGATGAGCCGGATATCGAAATCGGCGACGAACTCGATTTGAAGATCGGGGGGCGCCTTACTAAGTGGCAAGTAGTGGGCGTAGTCAAAGGTCAACTGGCCGGACCACTTATATACGCCAACCAACCCTTCTTGTCACAGTTGACCAAGGATGCCGGCCGCGCGACTTTCGTTGTAGTCAAAACAGACCAGCACGACCCCGCATCTCAGCTGGCAATTGCCAAGCAACTGGAGGAACGTTTTAAAAGCGTGGGTGTTCGTGTAAGCGGTACCGAGACAAACGGTGAGATACGCTCGCGCATCGAGTTGCAGTTCAACATCATCGTCATCTTTCTCTTTATTATGTCGGTACTCCTTGCCATAGTCGGCGGTCTGGGCTTGATGGGTACTATGAGCATCAATGCCCTGGAGCGCACCCGGGAGATAGGAGTAATGCGTGCCATCGGCGCTTCAAATATATCTGTCGTCAAAGTCTTTGTCGTAGAAGGCATCATCATCGGCACATTAAGCTGGCTCTTGGGAACGATTCTGTCCCTCCCGCTGAGCCGCGTCCTCAGCCACCTGGTGGGAGTGGCTTTCCTGAAGGTCCCCCTCGACTACAAATTCTCCATGGCCGGTGTTTTCATCTGGTTCGCCATCATCCTCTTGATTTCGACACTCGCAAGCCTGCTGCCCGCGTATAAGGCGGCGCGGTTGAGTGTGCGCGAAATACTCGGTTATGAATGATTCCGCTGCTTCGCCGGCAAGCACTATCTGTGGTTAAATATGTTAAGATAGCTGGTAGAACGACTACCGAGCAAGGTCCGACGACTGGACGCGCGCTTGCTGGAGGATTGAGTGGGGACACAGGGCAAGGGCAACATCTATCACATTAAAATATACTGCGCGCAGTGCAATACCTACCTCTTCAAATACAGAAAAGAAAAGAGGGGCTCACTGGTTAGATGCTACATCGACAATATTGTCGACGACAACACCAAGGGCGACCTTAAATGCCCGGGCTGCTTACAAGAGTTCGCAAGGTTTAAGATAGAGAAAACGCGTCCCGCCAACAGGATGATCCAAGGTAAGATTTTTATCAAAGGTCACCTTAAGAAATAGGGTCGCAGGTTGCGCCGATTTTGCCTGTCCGATGAGTTGTTGAAAGGTCTATCCTACAAACAGAGGTCTTAAGACCATGTCCGCGCGACCCAGGTCGTCGCCGTTAATGTAGAGATCGACCGGCTTAAAGTCCGAGCGGCCCAAATAGTCGGTGATTGCTTTGTCATCGGTTGCGGAAACCACCTTGAATTGAACCTCTGCTCGCTCGAGAATCTTCATGATGGCCTGCGCGTCTGCTACAGTGTAAGATGTGTGTAATTTTACGTTCTCGATTGTCACGATAAACCCCTCCAGCTAGTTGCCAATTCTGTGCCTTGAAAAGTGCGGCAGTAGCGTTAGAGCTCTTGTATCGCCTTCACTAACCTCGGCATAAGCAGATAATAGGTAGAGTCTACGTTAAAACGAGACGCCGGTCTGTCAACCAAAGTCCTAATTATAGCGATATTTTGCCATCTAAGGGCTCAATTCATCAATATTAGCAATCATGAGGCTCTAGAGATTAGAGTTTAGCGGGCAACCGCTGCAACATCGCTTCAGAGCGAGACCTGACACCGAGCTTCTTATAGATGCTGTAAAGATGATTTTTTACCGTCTTCTCCGATAGATAAAGGGTCGCCGCAATCCCGGCATTGGTCATGCCTCGATGCAAGAGCACAAGAACTTCTGATTCGCGGGTTGTGAGACTATGCTGTCGCTCGGCGGCCTCGAGCAATATATGGGTTTCGTCAATATACGTACGCATCTGGGCAGTAGACGTCTTGACGGTTTCGATTTTCTTCATGACGCACGCCGGATACCCAAAAAACAGGACTACCAAAAAGAACGCGACATAGTTCGAGAGCAGCGAATCAATCTGATGATTGCGGATAACGCCGGCCACCAGCCCCTCGCTGGCAAGAAGTCCAAGCGTATAATAAGCGCTGAACACCACGGTTGCCATAACACTTCTTCTCATGCTCACAAAAAACGGGAAGACCATCAAGCAGGTGTATGCATACACATAATAGGAACTCTTCCAAGCTCCGCCCGTAACAGCAATAAGCGCTCCCGCGACAAACAGGTCGATGTGGAGCAAGAGGGGCCGCCCTTTGACGAAATCGGTGACTCTGCCCCAAAACATCGTCAGCACAAAGACATACGCTAATAACCCCAAAAATATCACCGGCGGGCCGATATCCAGTCCGAGCGCCGAAATTATCGCGATGTGCAGCAACGCGGCCCAGCGCAAAATCAGTAAGTATACCAAGTTATTTCTGACGTCAAATAGCATCTTTTCCATGGGTTACCAACTTTAAGATCGCGTCATCTCTTGAGACGACGCCGAGTTTCCTATAAGAACGGCTTAAATGAGTCTTAACAGTATTTGTCGATATCTTGAGGTCCCGGGCAATATTCTCGATTTTCTTCCCATCGAGCGCGTGCAATAACACCTCTTGCTCACGCGGCGAAAGGTCGCTCGGTCCGAGCATGGCAGCGAGTCGCTCGGTCGCCGATTTAAGCTTGCTTCTGACCTCACCCCTGCTAGTATCTGCGATATCAAGTGCCGCTAGCAATCTCGACAGATATGCAAACGATAACGCGGTCAAATAAAAAAAAGTTATATCGGTAGCGAGATGTTCCCCCAATTCGACGATTTTAGCAATCGTATAACCGGCATTGCTTACGACCCAGAGCCAAATAATACTCTGGATGGACGCGAGAACGAGCGCACCGCGATAAGCGAAGACAAATGATCCAATCATCATCGTGCTAAATACGTATAGATAATACGGGCTCTCGAACCCACCCGTGCTGATAAGCAGGTATAAATTGAAAGCGACATCAATAGATAGCAGGTAGGGGCGCGACTCCAATAGGGGCAGGGTTTTTGCGCGGAATCTCATTACGAATGCGTTATAGAACAACGCCGCAACTAATGGCACTAGCGCCATAACTGTAATACCGGTTGCGGTTAATACTGCGACTAGCGCGAGCGTCGCTATCCGGTACCAGAAAAGAAATGAGGTTATCTTCTCTCTCACTTCGAGAGAGGCGTTCTCGCTCGATATCATAGATTCGTCTTTGTGTTATGAACCCGATAGTCTTACCCTCTATGGTATCAAGCGCTGTACCCGCTATCAAGAGCGTTTCCTATGTTTAGCCGTATAATCAAGAGCATGCCGGTTCCCGCAATTATATACCCAGGCTAGGATGCGATGACCTTCGAAGCATAACTCTCGAGCGCGCTGAAACGAGCTGTGTCGCGGGATTCGATATAGATACGAACCAGGGGCTCGGTTCCTGATGGACGTGCCAGCAACCAATCCCCGCTCTCCAGAACCAGCTTGATGCCGTCTACGGTGCGCACCTCTGCGACTTTGTCGCCTGATATGTCGGCCGGCGGGTTGTCCCTCAGACTCTTCAAAACCTCATCCTTTTTGTCCGCCGCCAAATGCAAGTCGAGCCTCGTCGTGTAGAATCTGCCGTACTTCCCGTATATCTCAGCGAGTATGTCGCTCAGCGATTTTTCCTCGTATGCTACCATCTCGGCCAAGAGTAAGTCGGCCAGCAGCCCGTCTTTTTCGGGAATATGACCCAGGATGCTCAACCCCCCGCTCTCCTCGCCTCCTACGACTACCGGACGCTCCATCATCACCTGCGCGATGTACTTGAAGCCGACCGGCGTCTCGACTACCTCAGTGCCGTAGTCCCGGGCGATTTCATCGAGAAGGTGGGTCGTGGCAACGGTGCGCACAAGACAACCCTTGACGCCCCGGTTCTTCAGAAGATGGACTGCGACTAAGCTCAATACCTGGTTCGCGGTTATATAGGTGCCGTCATGGTCGATTGCACCAAACCTGTCTGCATCACCATCGAGCGCCAGACCTAAATCCGCTTCGCTCTTAAGCACACGGTCGCGCAACTCCGTAAGGTGTTTTTCACTCGGGTCCGGATACGAACCCCCGAAAAGCGTGTCCCGAAAGTTGTGTATGGTATCAACAGCGCAACCGGCCTGCACGAGCACTTTATCCATCAAGCCCTGCCCGGCGCCGAACATCGGGTCGAGAATGATGCGTAGCTTTTTCTGGCGCAATCTATCGAAATCTATAAGGGACGAAATTTGCTTCACATATTCCGTATACGGGTCGATATCGCGCACCAGCGAAGCTCCCTCGATGGGGGCTTGGAGAATACGGCCGCTCGCAATAATCTGGGCTATAAACCCTTCTATCTTGCCGGTTATCTCAGGGCTTGCAGGGCCCGCATACTCGGGGATGAATTTGATGCCGTTATATTCAGGCGGGTTATGGCTTGCGGTCAGCATTATAGCGCCCGCCGCCCCGTAAACCTTTATCGAAAAAGCTGTGAGCGGTGTCGGCAGCGCTCTTCTTGGCATAAAAACGGGGACCCCATTGCCGACCATGATGGATGCGCACTCTTGAGCGAACCTCTCCGCGAAAAACCGCGTGTCGTATCCGATGACTATGCCTTTTTCGCCAAGATCCTCGGCCTTGATGTAATCGGCGATAGCTTGGGCTACGATTCTTACGTTGGACAAAATGAATGTGTCGTTCATTATCGCGCGCCAACCGTCGGTTCCGAACTTTATTACGGATTCTGCCATATCCACCCCTTCAGATGCCCTAATGAATAATTACTCTCCGACCTCGATTACCTCTCTGACGAAATCGACAAAATTCTCGACTTCATGGTCGGCGTCTTTCTGGGTATCGCCCTCCGCATAGATGCTAACCACCGGCTCATCCGGGTCAGGCAAGACCAGTGCCCAGCTCGCAGCATTGTATATCTTTACGCCGTCTATCATCTCCGCTTCATGGCCCTTGGCTTTCTCGAGCAACCGTCTCATGACCAGCCCCTTCTTGTCCCACGGGCAGAAAGTGTTTGTATGAGCAAGGTGATAAGGCGGCATGCCGGCGACTATTTCGGAGAGCGGTCTCTCCGCCGCCGCCAAATATTCCATGAGTTTGAAGAAGCTCACGATTCCATCATATGCCGGCAGGAACCGGGTGAAAATGTAGCCCCCGCTCTGCGACCCGACAAACATAACGCTGGAGTCGAGCGCCGATTCCATCATTGCGCGCGAGCTGACCTTTGTTCGTATAACACCTCGGCCGTAACGTTTAGCGATATCCTCGACGACCGACGAAACGTTGAGCGGAACCGCGATTTTACCGATGCTTTGCTCGTAGTTGCAGGTAAGATAGACGAAGAGGTGAAGTGCATCATCGAGTGAGACCATGCGACCCCTATCGTCTATGATGGTGACTTTCTCGCCACCGCTGTCTATCATGATCCCGAAGTCCGCTTTGAAGGTGTCGACCAGTCTCGATATCTGCTGAGTAGCCGCGTTTAGCTGGTCGGGCGAGATCGTCGTACGGCGCTCGCTCGTATAGGCGTTCAAGCCCACCACATCACAATTGAGCTTCTCCAAGAGGTGTGGCATGATAATCGCAGTGCTGCCGAAAGCGTAATCGACGACTACCTTGAAGCGCCGCCCCTGTATTTTGTCTATATCCACGCTCTTTAAAACCGCGTCCCTGTAAGCTTCTATCGAGCGCTGCGGAAACTGCGTCTCGCCTATCTGATTGTAGAATACGCGCCTGAAATCCTGGCGGTAGAAATATTTCTCGATATCCCGCTGCAATCCCTCTTTAATATCGAGACCGTTGGTGTCGAAGAAGTGTATTTCCAGAGATTGCTGGTCAAACGGTGATGTGCGAATATGGATACCTCCGACCTCTTGCCCGGTCTGGATAAGAAACCGGTTTACCGAGGCCGACGTGATGCGCAGATCGTTCGTGGTGATGCCGGTCGAGTTCAGACCCGCTATCATCGCCCTTTTTATCATTCGGGACGCGCGGCTCGCATCTTGGCTAACCACTACCTGCGCATCGCGCTTGAGCGTGGTGCCATAAGCCATCGCGAGTTTCATCGCCAGGTCGACCGTTATGTCGACGTTTATCAGACCGCTCACGCCTTTCGCCCCGAAGAGGGTTCTCATGCCGCGCGATTCCCAGATAAGGTTGCTGTTTACGACCGCCCCGGCATCGACTTTCTTATATGGATATATCTTTACGTCGTGGTTGATGACGGAGTTCTCGCCGAGAACCGAGTCGTCGCCAACGACGACTCCCTGCTCTATCCTGACGCCGCTCTTGATATCGCAGCTCTTGCCGATGACCGCGCCGTGAACATGGCAGTGCGACCCAAGATATGCGTTATCCCAAATAATGCTCCGGTGGGTATGAGCCTTGCTCATCATGAGCACGTTGTTACCGATTACCGAGTATTCGCTGAGCTCGGCTCCGGCTTCAATCTTGGCGTTTTGCCCGATGACGACCGGCCCCGAGATATCGACGGAAAGGTCGACATCGGCTCCATCGCCAATCCATACGTTGTCGCGCATCCGTATGCCCGGGGGTTGTAGGTTGGATTTAAGGTCGAGAATGTCTTTGTGCGCCTGCACGTACTGCTCGAAGTTGCCGATGTCGCACCAGTAGCCATCCATTACGCAGCCATAGAGCGGCGCTCCTTGTTCGAGCAGCATCGGGAAGAGGTCTTTGCTGAAATCAAACTTCTCGCCCTTGGGGACGTGCTTGAAGATTTCCGGTTCCAGCACATAAATGCCGGTGTTTACAGTATCACTGAAGACCTGTCCCCAGGTCGGCTTCTCTAAAAACCTGTCTATCTGCCCGGACTCCTCGGTCATGACTACGCCAAACTCGAGCGGGTTCTCTACCCGCTTGAGAGCAATTGTGACCATGGCACCTTTTCGTTTGTGAAAATCCATGAGGTATGTGAGGTCAAAATCGGTTAGCGCGTCGCCGCTTATTACCATAAATGTCTCGTTAAGGAAATCTTCCGCTTCTTTTACGCTACCCGCAGTGCCCATCGGGTAGTCCTCGATAGAGTAGTTGAGGTTGATACCGTGAACGGAGCCATCCCCGAAATAGCTTTTGATGAGCTGCGGGAGAAACTGCAGCGTGGCAACGACGTCGGTTGCTCCGTGATTTCGCAATAGTTCCAAGATATAGTCCATGCAAGGTCTGTTCACTATCGGCACCATGGGCTTGGGCTGATTACTCGTCAGTGGTCTTAGCCTCGTTCCCTCACCGCCTGCCATGACTACGGCCTTCATGTCAATCCCCCCCAATAGTTTTGCTCATAATCTTCGTAATGTTAAATCTAATTTGCTACTTCTCAGCTATGCATTAAGGGTCCCCTGGCCAACCTCCTTGACGATTCCTGCTCAATCTTATGCCTACAGATACTCCATGACCCATACCTCAGTCTCAGACGGCAACTCATCCACCGATAACTCGATAGTGTCGCCCCGTTTTCTCACGACCGGCATAGATTCTAAAAATGGCCCAACCGGGCCGATGTTTATCGTAGAGTCCTCTGTTTTATAGTGCATGGGTACGGCGATCTTGGGCTTTAACTCTCGCACGATTTCGGCTGCCTGCGCATGGTCGATGGTAAATGTTCCCCCGACTGGTATCATAAGAATATCGACATCTCTTAACGCATCTCGTTGCTCCCGAGTCATAGGCTGCCCGTAATCTCCCATGTGCGCTATAGCAAGGCCGTCGACGTCAAACTTGAATATTATATTTCTCCCTCGTTTGCTTCCACTTACTTCGTCATGAAAGGAGTCGATTCCTTCTATGGTTATGCTTCCTATCACAATTTTCCCGCTTTCATCAATGACCCGAGGTGCACCGCCGACCGCCGCGGCATTGTCGTGGTCGTAGTGATGATGGCTTATTGTGACTATGTCTGCCTCGGTATGCGGAAACGCATACCCCGTTTTCTCGCTATATGGGTCGGTAACAATAGCCATGCCCGAAGCCGACTCGATTCTGAAAGCGGAGTGCCCGAGCCAGCTTATTTTGACTATCCCCAGCAAATCAGTTCTCCCTTCTCTTTCTTATTGAACCGCGATTGCCCCTCGACCAACCGCCATAGGGGCTAATTGGCTTGCTTGCTTACTAGAGTAGATATTCCCATTTTCAGGTAAATGTAACCGGAGATTACGGAGAGGACTGCCCCCACATAGAGAGTGAGAAGCCCTGCGGACCGGACTACGAGCATGTTCAACTCGACATCAGCCAGTAGAATAAAGAATGCGGACATCAAGAAACCGGTCGCCGTCTTGCCCAGCATAGATACGCGCAGCTTTACACCATAGCGGGAAAGTACCATCCAGCCCAACGACATCAACGCGTCCCTCCCGACAATGAGAAAGACCACCCAGACAGGGATAACCGCCTGAAATTTCAGATAGACCGCCACTGCCGCTACCGTTATGAATATCCGGTCTATGGTGGGGTCGGCCAGTTTGCCGAATTCCGTTTCCTGGTTGAGCTTACGCGCGAAATAGCCGTCGAAACAATCGGTCAGCGCCGCCAGTCCGAACGCCAGCGGGGATAGCCATCGCGCTTCAAAATCCCCGGCAAAAAGCGCGTACAAAAATACCGGGATGAATAATAATCTCGAAAATGTCAGAGCGTTGGGTATGTTTAATGTCATCAATCACCCGATCTGCCGATTGCCCTCGCCCGAGCCCTGCGATAGGGGCTTTACCGCAAAACCATGAGACTATTACTCGACAATACCGGCCACTTGGCCTTCGGCTTTGATTTTAATGTCCGCGAGCATCTGCTTCATGTTTTCCCGCAGCTTCTTTGAGAGAAGGGGGTGCAAAAGCGGAGCGAGCATCGGTATCCCGAACTCGAACGAGATGCTAAAAGTTATCTTGGTGTCATCGCCGGCTTCGTCGAGCTGCCAGAAACCTTCAAATGTCTTGAGGTCGCCTTTTACCTGCTCGAAGTCTATCCGGTTTTCTTCGGGCTTTATTAAATCTTTCTCGACCCATTTAATGACCCGTCCGTCTATCTCGTTTATCCATTCCGAGACCGTGTAGCCCGCGCCTCGCTCCAATATAGTGACTTTCTTTACATCAGCCATCATGTCGGGATACTTCTCGAAATCTGAGATTATCGGGAACAGCTCGACTGTGCTCATTTGTACATTGATGGTCTCTTCTATCAACGGCATATAGTACCCTCCTAAGGTCTACGTTAGAAGCGATTTATTTATCTCGGCTGAGTGCGCGAACGCTTCCAGGAAGAAGTCTATTTGGTCATACCCGATTATCAACGGTGGTTGAAGCCTTATGACTTTCGGGTTGTTTAGCATATGAAGCGCGAGTATCCCCCTGTCTTGAAGCGTATATATCGTGCTCCCGACGTAGCCCTCATCCGCAAACTCTACACCGATGGTCAAGCCTTTTCCGCGGATATCCATGATCAGGTCCGGGTATTTCGCTTGAATATCTTTAAGTTTCGAAAGCAAGTACTCGCCTTTTTGGGCGGCCTGCGCGGGCAGGTCTTCCTCGATTATCGCGTCGATGGCCGCAATCGCGGCGGCGCAGGCTAACGGGTTGCCACCGAACGTCGACGAATGGATGAGCGGGTTCTCCTCGAACGGGGCGAAGACCTCGGGCGTCGCTATGAAGGCGCCAATCGGCATCACGCCGCCGCCGAGCGCTTTGGCCAGCGTCATGATATCCGGCGCGATATCTTCGTGGTCGCACCCGAACATCTTGCCGGTCCTTCCAAGGCCGGTCTGAATCTCGTCCAAGATAAGCAGGATGTCCTTGTCGTCGCAGAGGCGCCGCACGTCTCTCAAATACCCGTCGGGCGGGCAGATGACGCCCCCCTCGCCTTGTATGGGCTCGAGGATGATTGCAGCGGTCTCACCGGTGACAACCGCCGCCATCGCGGATATGTCGCCGAACGGGACATGCAGGAAATCCGGTACGAGCGGCTCAAAGACTTCCTTGTATTGCGGCCGCCCGCTCGCGCTCAGCGAACCCATAGATTTACCGTGAAAACCGTTTTGCGTCGCGATTATCTGCGTTTTACCGGTCGCCATGCGGGCGAGCTTGAGCGCCCCCTCGACCGCCTCGGTACCGCTGTTGCACAGAAACGAGTAGGTCAGGTTGCCGGGAGTAATTTTAGCGAGCTTCTCACAAAGGTCGGCCATGGGTTTGTTGAGCATGGTGCGCACGCTGGTCTGCGGTATCAGTTTAAGCTGTTCTTCTACCGCTTTTATGACCTTCGGGTGGGCGAAACCCAGGTTATAGACGGCGTGCCCGCTGAGGAAGTCCAGATACCTCTTCCCGCGCGCGTCGTACATGTAGACCCCTTCGGTCTTTACCTCAAGGGTCGTCCCTAGAAACCTCATCAACCGGGCAAACCCCGGGTTGACGTATTTATCATATTTCTCAAGGGTCTCCTCGATAAGCTCCTCGGCGTTCTCCAGTGCTATATTCTCTTCGGTTCGCACAACGCGCATCTCCTCCCAGGGCGATATAGGTCTTTCTCTGCACGATTTGTCCTACTCTATTATAAGCATAACGCGCGACTTTTTTAATGTTGTTTTTGAGGTGGCTTGCCGGCGCGTCAACTTAAGATGACTAATCACCGTATTCCATCATTTTACTCGTCAACGATAAGTGATTTTTAACATGATGTTTTTAACGAAGCATAAATCAACCCGCCACAGAACGTGCGGAGCTCTGCTATAATAATTCCAGTATTTGATGGGCGACAGTAACATGCGTTGTAAGCGTCGGGGGTAGAAATTGCAGGCCACGAATTATGGAGCGGTGTTTACCAAGCGATGGATGGTCGAGATGATTCTTGACCTAGCAGGCTACACAGCTGACCGTGATTTAGCGCAAATGGTTGCCATCGAGCCTTCCTGCGGAGACGGTTCATTCTTGGTTCCCATGGTCGAGAGACTCTCTACG
>Ga0154469_1080_pt6 | contig 10439 bp, 10 predicted proteins | sample RifGroC2_FD_115948 | JGI IMG/M metagenome (GOLD analysis project Ga0154469, IMG submission 115948) | Candidatus Aquicultor primus GWC2_53_9
TTTGACCGTCTCATTGCAAAGCTGGGGTTCTTTCGTTATATCGTTTACTACAAGTGGCTGACCTGTTTCGGCAACCCTACCGCAGACGCCTTCGCCAAGCCTCATTCGCTCAAGCGCCGTGGCAGAGTCTTCATGGATACCGCTGTAGGCGATGAGCCTCAACTCTTCAAGATTTTCGTGCAGCGAGAACACCAGCACGACTTCGACCTGCATTATGCCCTTGACCATATCAACTGTTGTTTTCATCACTTCTTCGAATTCAAGCGATTTACTCAACATCACTGAGAACGAGTTAATTACGGCCAGCTGCTTCTCCTGTTCGCGTGAGACCTCGACGGTCGTGTGCAACTCTCTCTGCGTCGATTCGAGTTGCTCTATCGTTTCACCGAGCTGCACCTCTTGCTTCTTATACAAGTCTAGGCCCAGAGGGGCGAGGGTGCCTATCAACGTTATCATGCCCGTTTCCCAAAGCGCAGCCATTTGGTACGGCGTAATAAACAGCGCGCGAGGCACCATAGCGATAAATGCGGCCACCACCGTTAAAAGCCCACCCCGTGAGCCAAAAATAAAACTGCTCAGGATCACTGGTACAAGATAGAGAATGCGGTCTATTGTATGCCTGGTAAGACCCAGCGGTAAGTCCGGTGCAGACATTATCCTAAAGCTTGTCAAATTATCGTAATGATGGAGGGTTATAAGGATATATATGACAACGACAGACCAAAATTGGGGATTTTTTAAGAAACGTTGTTCATGCGTACTCTTTTGCTTATAGACTCTTGGTTTCTTTTTCATCATAGAACGCCCGGTTTAATCCAAGCAAATCCAGCCTTTCTTAAGGGCGAGAATCACAGCTTCGGTTCGCGAGCTGACATTGAGTTTCTCGAAGATATGCCCGAGATGCGCTTCCACGGTGCGGATACTGACACCCAGTTTATCCGCGATTTCCTTGTTCGTCTTACCCCTTGCCGCAAGTTCTAGTGCCTCTATCTCCCGGTCGGTGAATAGACCGTAATACTGAGCGCCCTGGTTTTTACCGGTGTTTCTAAATCTCTCCATGACCTTGTGCACAACGGTGGGATGAAGCACCGAATCGCCCTTGCTTACACGGCGTATGCTGTCGATAAGCTCTTTTCCGCTGATGTCTTTAAGTAAGTAGCCGGCCGCGCCCGCCTCTAGAAGCGAGAAGATATACTGGTCGGCATCGTATGCGGTAAGGATGAGTATTGGTATATTGATATTCTTCTCTTTGATTCTCTTGGTCGCCTCTATCCCGTTTACCTTGGGCATGGAGACGTCGGCGACGATGATATCCGGCTGCAACTCTTCGGCAAGCGCCACCATCTGCTCACCGTCGCCAGCCTCACCGACTACTTCCAGATCAGGGTCTTTCTCCAGATATTCGCGCAGGCTCTCTCTGACCAGCACGTGGTCCTCGGCCAGTAATATTCTTATTGTTCTTGTTTTTTCCTTTATCATTATTTCCCTCTGCTTCCCAAGATACCTATATTATACTACTGTTTTCAGGACAGTTTAAAGTCGCGATTTGCCCATAGTACTCTTAGCGTTATGCGCACCGTCACTGTGGTGCTACGCTCTGCTGCGATACGTGCCGACACGTAGCGTACAACTCCACCTTCAGTCGCCGCCGCATCTCTTAAGTATCTGGCAACAGCGTGAGGCTGGCGCAGCACAAGCGGGCAACTCAAAGACATAGCGGCAAGAAGCCTTCTTTTAAAGCTTGAGGCGCGCAACCTTATAATACCGGGTTTAGCCGCGTAACTTTATAATGTTCTTTAAGATTGCCTGAGGGCTAGGCGGACAACCCGGTATATAGAGATCGATGCCTACGAATTGATCCACTCCCGCCCCAGCTACCGATGTGTTGCCGAACAATCCCCCAGAGCAAGCGCATGATCCCACCGCAACGATGAGTTTCGGCGTAGGCGTCGCCGCATCGGTTTTTCTAAGGGCGAGCTCCATCTGTCGAGTGACCGGCCCCGTAACAAAAAGCGCGTCGGCATGGCGCGGTGATGCGACGATGTGGATACCGAGTCGCTCGGCATCGTAGATGGGGTTGCCCGTAGCCGCGATTTCGAGCTCGCAGGCATTGCAACTGCCGCAATCGACCTCGCGCACATGCATGGATTTTGCGAATATCTTGATAGCTCTGCTTTTACCCTTAGGTTGATGGTCCTCCTTCTCTGCGGTATCCGACCCACGCCCGCCGGCAACGTAAGTGCGACTGAGGTCATCCCTGGAGGTAGCGGCATAAATACTGGGCAACGCGACCAGGGCTTTCGATGGACAATTGTCTATACAGACACGACAAGCGATGCACGAGCCGTAGTTAAATTCCAACTCCCCGCTCTGGTCCTTCGCAATCGCTCCGGTTGGACAAATGTCTCGACAGTGCGCGCAATCAGCACAGCAGGCTCCAATCAACCCGGGCATCCACTGAGCCATCGTTGGTTCCTGTAGCGTATCTAAGTTCTTTATCGTTGGTTTCGGCGAACAGATTCGCCTATACTTCAGCACTGGCATAACCTCTCTTAAAGATCGTTTCCGGCATATGATAGGTTAAAACTCTTATTAACCAGAGGGAAATCAGGCACGATATCGCCCTCCAGCGCGTATGGCAAAGCGGGCCAGTTATTAAAAGACGGCGTCCTCCAGCGACAGTTGACTATCCGTCCATCGTCTCCAATTTCAACCCAACAAAGGGTTAACCCTCTTGGCGCCTCAGCCCAACCCAAACCATGCCCACTCGAAGGCAGCGATGTATCTTTTGCGCAAATATCACCGCTTTGAATATCGCAGAGCGCATCTTCTATGATCTGAAGAGACCGCTCGATCTCATCAAATTTTATCCTGACACGCGCCGCGACGTCACCATCGTTGCGAACGGCGATTTCCAGCGGGTAAAGTTCATAGAATCCATATGGATAATCAATCCTTGCATCCGTTGGTATGCCGCTGGCCCTCGCAACCGGGCCCACCACTGCCAGATCGACGGCGTTACTCTTACTTAACGCCCCGGTTCGTTCAAAACGATCAAGAACCGAGCTACGATCGAATATGGATGATTTAAGCTCGTTCAAAGCATTCCTGGAGGCGTCCGCAAAATCCAATAGCCCCCGGGATGCTCCATTATCAATATCCCGACGGAGACCCCCGTGCACGATTACGCCGCGCAAAAAGCGGCTACCAGATACGGTCTCGTTGATGGCCATGACTCTTTCCCGCAAGATCGCGGCTTTTGCCGCCCCGGCGGAGAACGCCACATCCGTTGCGGCCCCGGCTATGTCGGCTAGGTGACAATGGATGCGCTCAAGTTCTTGGAGCACTGCCCTCAGGCGCTTTGCCCTCTCAGGTATATCAATCCCGGCAATTCTCTCAACGGCCTGGCAATAGGCAACTGCATTTGCGACCGTCTCATCCCCCGAGATGCGCTCAGCCGCAAGCACTCCCCCAAGAAGAGATTTCCCTTGCAGATACCTCTCGACCCCACGATATTTATAAAACAAGCGGAGCTCAAGGTAGAGTATCTTCTCACCGATCGAGCTGAAGCGAAAATGGCCCGGCTCGATAATGCCGGCATGAACCGGTCCGACAGGTATCTCAAAGATCCCTTCACCTTCAATGCGCTGGAACATATACTCGCCCGCAACCCTCGGCACCGGTCGCGAGGCATCGAAATCGTAATTGAGCGGAGAGAGCCCATCGGGCCAGTCCTCATGAAGGACCAGACGCCTCGGGTCGGGATGGTCCACAGGTATAAGCCCATGCATATCGGCAATCTTTCTCTCATGCCAATTTGCCGATGGTAGGATCGGGGTAAGCGATGGAAATTCTAAAGAGCCCGTTGGGACCTCACTTCTTACGTGCAGAAAGCAATGGCGCGCCGAGATACCGAAAACATGGTGTAGCGAAAACCCATCACTCCCAGGACGCTCGTCTACCGCGAACACAAACTGCAATGAACCACCAAGTCTGTCTATAACACCAGATGCTATCTGACGAAGGGATGGTAGATCGATATCTACAAGCACTTCCTGTGCCGCCACGGCATCTTCTTTAAGGCCATCGATCATATCCAGTATGTCTTTAATGCTGTTGCCGTTCGTAACTAGTGCCATATTAAACCCCTCCGAGGGACTGGGTAATATTATTAAGCAGGGCATGAAGCCACGCCGGGACATAGAGACCGACCACCAGCATCACACCCATGCCGATTGCAAAAATTGCTATCGGCAGACGGTAGTGGCTTTGCAGAACCGGTTGGCGTGTGCGCGGACCAAAAGACATGCGACTGAGATAGTAGGTAAGACCCCCAAAGGCCGTTATTATCGGCATGAGAGCGATTAAGCTTACTACGTGCTTGCCCGAGGTAAATCCACCGCTTAAGATGATGATTTCGCTCGCGAAAAGGCCGAACGGGGGCGATCCCGCAATCGCAAGAATGCCGATGATAAAGAACGTTCCGGTCACGGGAGAGACATCTATGAGTCCCCGGACACGCCCGATCTGTTTTGATCTGAAAATATAGTTGATGCGCCCGGCAATAAAGAAAAGTGTTGATTTGCTTATCGCATGGTTTATGAGATGAAAGACCGCACCGTAGAGGGCAAGCTTGCTGCCAAGCCCCAGCGCAAAAATAACGATGCCGATGTGCTCTATACTTGAATATGCGAGCAGCCGCTTATAATCCTTTTGCATCAGGATAAAGAGTGAGGCTGTTATGATACTTATAAGACCGAATACAATGAGCAAGGTCCCCGGGTAGGTTTTGCCGATCACCCCGGTGACAAGCGCATTGTAGCGAATTATCCCGTATACGGCGCAGCTTAAAAGCACGCCCGAGAGAAGACCGCTTACGGGAGCCGGCGCCTGGCTGTGGGCGTCGGGAAGCCAAGTATGCATCGGCACCAACCCGGCCTTCGTGCCAAAACCGATTAAAACAAAAATAAAGGCGAGGCGCATTGTCGCCGGATTTAGCCTTGACGCCTCCCTCATTAACGCCGACCAATCAAGGGTGCCGCCATCAGCGATTACAACGCCAACCGAGGAGTAATAGGTAAGAATGGTCCCAAACAGTGCGAGGCCGATGCCGGCCGAACAAATAATCACATACTTCCAGGCCGCTTCCAGTGAGGCCCGGTTTCGATAAAACGATACCAGTAAGGCGGAAGCCAGGGTCGTCAATTCCATGGCAACCCAAAACATGCCCAGGTTGCCGGTGATAACCGAAAGAAGCATGGCAAAAATAAATACATGCAAAAAGCCGTAATACCAGCGGATACGCTCTGCCCCGAGGTGCCCGCGCTCGACATCCTCCCTTATATAGCTGAGCGAGAAAAAGACCGCCCCGGCGCCTATCGATGTTATAAGAACCACCATCAACATACTTAAATTATCTATGAATATGTATCCGTCTAACCCCGTTATTGTGCCACCGGATGATACAAAATAGGCAACTGAGATCCCTGCGGCAAGGGTCACCAGAGACCCGGCCGCCCCGATCTTCTCGACGAAGGAAGGCTTGCGGGTCAACATGCAAAATAGAGCTGATAGTAGCGGCACCACTAGCAATGATGCTACCAGATATAACATTCCTAACCCCTTAGTTGATTTAGATGCGCTGTGTTGGTCGATTTTAGCGAGAAATGCATGCGTTTCAGGTAAACCCAAAGTAGTAAACCGCTGATTAAGATATCAAAAAATATGCCTATCTCCACGAAAAACGGCATACCGTTCGTCAAGATAAGGCCGGCAAGAAAAAGACCGTTCTCCATTGTGAGCAACCCGATGACCTGCATAACCGCATCCTTTCGAATTACCATTAAGAGCATGCCGATAAGCGATACGGCTACCGCAACTGTGAGAACATCGTCAAACGGGGTCGTCCCAAGTGCTAATGAGCGAGCAACCTGTGATGCAAGTATCGTCAAGCCCACGGCAATGATAAACGAGGTCGGGGCGTTTACCAAAAGACCCGTCTCCCTCTTTACCCGCATGGCGCTCACCAGCTTTATCATTATGTACGGGATTATAACCACCTTAATGGCAACCGTGGCGATCGCAGCTATGTATATGTGCACATTGCCCTGACCATAGCCGACAATCCCGGTCACCGATGCAAGTAACAGGGAATGAACAGCATACGCATTTAATCCATGGCTAAGACGTCGCAATCCGAGCATAAGAAGGGTCAACCCAAGTATCAAAACCGAAAGCACATTAATTATTTGTGGTCCAAGAGAATAGCCCACAGAATTACCCCTTCCCCGTAATTCGCAATATTAAGGCGAGCATTGCCAAGGCAAAAGAACCGCCAATAAGTTCCGGGACTCTGAATAGCCTGAGCTTTGCTGTTGATGATTCCACAACGGCAATAATGCTTGCTAATACGGTAACCTTGATAACGATCGCGGCGATACCGCTGAGCATAAATACCCAGGTAATTTCCCTGGCGATCCCCCATGGAAGAAAGACGTTGGCGATGAGCGTGAGCAAAAGCATCAGCTTAATTGAGCTTGCCCACTCTATAAGTGCCAAATCTCTCCCGGTATACTCGAGCACCATTGCCTCGTGTACCATTGTAAGTTCAAGGTGTGTAGCCGGGTTATCAACAGGCACCCGCCCCGTCTCGGCTATAACCACAATCAATAGAGCTAGAAGTATTAACAGGTAGGATGGCTGCATATATCCACTCGTAAGCGATGAGCTTATGATCTCGCTTAGATTGGTTGAGCCTGCGGTAATTGCAAGAACAAACAGGGCGGTTATTATGACGGGCTCTGCGAGTGATGATATCATCATCTCGCGGCTACTGCCCATCCCGCCGAACGAGCTTGCGGTATCCAATCCCGCCAAAGCGGTGAAAAAGCGGGCTAATCCGAGAAGGTAGATAACGGCGATTACATCACCTACTCTTCCGATTGGAGGCAAAACCGTAAACGCCGGGATGATTGCGGCGGCAAGCAGCGTAGCGGAAAAGACCACGTAGGGCGTGGCCCGAAATATCCACGATGCATGCTCTGAGATAACGGCATCTTTTTTCAATAGCTTCCAGAGGTCATAGTAGCCCTGCAACAATCCTGGCCCGCGCCTGCACTGGAAATGCGCCTTGATCTTCTTTATTAAGTTCACCATCAGCGGAGATACCAGAAGTACGAGCACTACGTGCCCGATCCCAATGATTGCCCGCTGCAATAGCGCTTCCATGTTACCCCCTCGTGAAGATTAAGAGAATCAAAAGCGTCACAAATATATAGCTTAGATAAAGATTTATACTACCGGCCTGAATCATCTTTGCTTTACCTGCCAAGCGAACGAGAACGTTTATGATTCTCTTGTATATATAGCGCTCGAATACAGGATAGATTGAAGCCTCGTACGTGATTGTTCTTGGAAAATACGGGGAAATGCCGTCCTCAACATCTACTCTGCTTCGTGGCTGATAGATTCCGCTAAATACCATTCGCAGCGGCCTCGAAAAAGCAGTAGCACTATATTGCATCCTCGGAGTAATCTCCCGTATTCCGCAGTCCCAGGTCGGCCCAATGATCGTCGAGCGCTTACCGCGTATTCTGACGAGAAAGGCGGCCAGGATACCGATAAGAGCCAGCACCACCATGATGAGGGCAATCGAAACCGAGGAGCGCGACCCGTTAACCGCAACATTAAACGACAGGGGATCGGAAAGCATCGGCACTCCGGTAGCTCCAAGAAGGGCTGCCCCTACTCGCTCCGGGATCTTTATGAAAATGGTAGCGCCGACACCAAGGGCCACCGAGAGAACGCCAAGTATCCCCATCCCGACAAGCATTGCGCGTGGAACCTCTTTTGCGCCCGCCACGCACTCACTTCTTGGAAGAGAGAGGAACGCTATGCCAAATACCTTAACAAAGCAGGCCGCCGCTAATCCTCCGGTTAAGGCCAATGCCGGCGCTAAAAACAGCGCAATCAGCTTAATTGAGGTATCGCCTAAAGTATACGACTGAAGGATAGCCTGAAACGTTAGCCACTCACTTGCAAACCCGTTAAATGGCGGTAGAGCGGAGATTGCAAGCGATCCAACGAGGAAAAGGGTCCCCGTAACCGGCATGGTTTTTAGCAGCCCTCCCATATCGTCGATATTCTTAGTGCCGGTTGCATAATGAATCGATCCGGCCCCAAGAAAAAGAAGTCCCTTGAATATCGCATGGTTTATCAAATGAAAGAGGCCTGCGGTTAAACTCAAGAGTGCGGCGGCCTTAAGGTTAAACGACATAAAAACGACCGCAAGACCTATCCCCATGAGAATGATTCCTATGTTCTCAACGCTGTGATATGCAAGAAGGCGCTTAATATCGTGCTCCATGAGCGCGTACATGACCCCTAAGAGAGCAGACACGGCGGCCAGTATAATTATGATCGCGCCCCACCACCAGGTGAGCGGCGAGAGAAAGTCGAACATTACGCGAATTAACCCGTAGATCGCCGTTTTAATCATGACCCCGCTCATCAGCGCCGATACGTGGCTTGGAGCCGCCGGGTGCGCCCTTGGCAACCACACGTGGAGCGGTACGAGTCCTGCCTTCGTTCCAAATCCCAGCAAGGCCGCAAGAAATATGGCGTTCTTAAGTGCCGGTGGAATTGTTGTTGCGGCGGATTTAAAGTCCACGAATCCGAAACCGCCCGAGTTGGCGGCAAGGGTAATAAAAGCTATGAGGATAAAGGCGGTACCCGCATGAGTCATTACGAGGTATTGAAACCCTGCCTTAACCGTTTGGATATTCTTATAATCAAACACGATGAGAAAATATGAGGTAAGCGTCATCATTTCCCAAAAAATGGCGAAATAAAAAGCGTTATCAACCGTTACCACCAAAATCATCGATAACACAAAAAGGCTATATAGTGCCCCAAAGCCCCCCGCACTCCTCTCACCCGCAGTTTTGCGCATATATGGTGGAGCATAAATAGATACCGCGAGAGACAGGGTTGATATGGTAAGCAAGAAAAAGGCCGAAAGGCCATCAAGACTTAAGGATCCATCGCCGAATAGCGCCGATGGAAAGAGGGTAAGCATTACAGTGGAAGGATATGTGAGCGCAAACATGGCAATTGCAATTCCGGCAATTGACGCAAGAGCCGCAAAGCCATAAGCCAGCAGTATATTGATTCTGTTGTTGTGATAAAAAACGAGCGGCAGTACTATACCCAATAGGTGGGCAGCCAACATAGCAATGAATAGAATTTCAATCAAAGTGAGTACGCACTCCCCGCTTTATTATATCCAACCTCTCCTTTGGTATTATAACGGCCAATCCATCCGCAACGCCCTCACCGGTTGGGACTTTCACCCTCGGGTACGTGCGCCCTGCCGGGCGCACAAAACGAAAAGCCGCCCGCGTGCGACGCTAATTTCTCATTAATTTGGTGATACCTCTGCCGAAATCGGCAAAGGTGCTAAAACCAGGTTAAACCAACCTCCTGAACTCAAGGATGTTCTCCATGAAGTCTTCTTTCTTCAATATGCTATCGGACAGCTCGCTGAAGACTTCTACCATCCTTACAAGGCCGACGAGTTTCTTCTTGTTCTCGATAACCGGCAATATCATGAGGTCGTTATGGATCATAAGGTATGCCGCTTTCACGATAGGGTCTTCCGGTTCGACATATACCTTGACCGGCCGCATAACTTCCTTTACCGGTTTTTCCACTAGCTCTGTCGACTCCGTGTCAAACAGAGTATCCCAGATTGCCGCCAGCTCAAGGGTATCTCCTGAAAAACCCTGTGCGCTCGTAGCCGTTTTCATAAAATTCGGCTCTAGCCCCTGTAATATGTCGCGCAGCCTCAATGTTCCGACCAAGCGCTTATTATCCAACACGAGAGCGATCATCGGCTGAAAACAAAAGCTTCCCTCAAGCATCGAATCTTTTACAATCTCTATCGCTTTCTTTAGCGATATATCACTAGGAATATGCGGATACTTGTTAATATCAACCATTAGGTCCTTGGTTTTTCTGATGACTAACATGTCCATCCTTCTCCTTTACTTTAAATCATCGTTTTACTATATGTAAAGCGCTCTTTAAGCACTTATAATGCAAAGTTCTTGCCCGGTGTTTTTCTGAAGCCTTCTCCTATGTCCAGTTCTCCCAGTTAACCTTGATTTTATTAAAACACCCCGTGTAAAAATATAAATCGGGGACTTCACCGCATTTTGGTTGACCAAAACGCCTTGAACTTACTGCTCATTACGTAAAGTTTAAACGAATCAGAATTAGGTGGGGTGTCGGCCAAGGTAGGTGGTTTCCCCTATGGTACTGTATGGGTAATTCCTGATTTTATGTGCCTTTTTAGCGTCTATAATTTAAACTACAATGGGAAAGATACGTGTATTGCTGGCGGAAGACCACGCCCTGGTGCGTGAGAGCATCCGCCGGTT
>Ga0154469_1062_pt9 | contig 10309 bp, 13 predicted proteins | sample RifGroC2_FD_115948 | JGI IMG/M metagenome (GOLD analysis project Ga0154469, IMG submission 115948) | Candidatus Aquicultor primus GWC2_53_9
TGGTCTGGCCTGATGACGCGCCAACCTGGAATGTCTTGGTACCGAGGGTACCGTCGAGCAACGTCTGGTTGTTGAACTGAGTCTGGGTCGCGATCCTATCCATCTCCTGGATAAGCTGCTGAACCTCTTTGTCGGTCGCGCCGCGGTCCAACGAAGTGTTGGTCGCGTTCGCCGACTGGACTGCCAGCTCCCTGATCCTCTGGAGGGCGTTCGTCATCTCATCGATGGCACCCTCAGCGGTCTGTACCATTGAAACCGCGTCGTTCGCGTTTCTAATAGCTTGGTTAAGACCCCTGATCTGTGACGACATTCTCACTGCGATAGCAAGACCGGCTGCGTCGTCTTTTGCGGAGTTAATGCGAAGACCTGAAGATAACCTCTGCATCGCTGTCTGAAGCGGCATGAGGCTCTTGCTTAGGTTCCTCTGTGCGTTGAGTGATTGCATGTTTGTGTTGATTACTAAAGCCATTTTTGTTTCCTCCTTGAATTTCCCTTGTTTATTTGGCATCCTTGCCATTGCCAGCTATATCCAAGAGTTCCTTTCCGGCCGGCCGGTGCTCGAAAAGATCCTCCCAAGTCAAGACTGGACTTAACAGTTATATCGTCAGCTTTTTAAATTTTCTGCACAAAATCAAGAAGGTTTTTTAAGAAATATCTTTGGCGAGAAGGTCACTTAAATTCTGAAGGGCGTCTTTCGATGTGGAAGCGGCGCGATCATTCTCCTCAAGAATAGACTTGTATATCTCCTGGCGGTAGACGGGAATATTCTTAGGAGCTTTGATGCCGATTTTGACGTGATCGTCTTTGACTTCGACGATGAAGACCTCGATATCATTGCCTATATTAATGCTCTCGTTGATCTTTCTGGTAAGAACCAGCATTGTTCCTCCTAGGCTTCGGATATCAGCGGGTGTTTAGTCGTATAGCCATCATAAGCCAAAATAACCTGAATTGCTAAGTTATTACGAAGATTAATGATTACGGGCGCCGCGAGATTAGCGGTGATCTTTCCCGGGTCGCCTGGGATGGTCAGAATCGATAGAACCAGAAGGGAAGCTTCCTCATCGGCTTCGTCTTCTTCTGTAGCTTCAAGCTTCTCCAAATCCCATTCGCTTATGGTCGGGTTATAGTCTTTAAAATATACCCAGGGTTCGATTACCACAAAAGCGACATCCGCCAACTCAGTCGATTGGAGCCAAGCCAGCGGGCTGTTTTCCTTATGCGGTATCAAAACAAATTCCTTCGCATCAGGAAACCCCGGTATGTTGTCGACAAATCGTATTATTTTGTCCTCATCTACCTCGACTACTCCAAACCTTGTAGTCGTAAACTCCACTCTAGCCATCGTTTCAACCTTTACCATGATTTTCTCGGGAGCCTCTTCGGGCATCAACGCTACAATTCGGGCATCCATCCGTGTCTCCTCTGTCTAATAATATTAACGCCAATAGAGCATTTGTTGAACCACTTACACACTTTTTGTTGACTTTACAGACGCGCATTATAACGATAGCGCTTGTGCCCTGCGCCGGTCATATCCTCAAAAGCTATCTTAAGAAGTCGATAAGCGATTTCTGTATAGACATGCTTCCCGACGTGAGTGCCGCCTGGTATACGTTCTCTTCACTCTTGAGCTTCATTATGACTTCCGCCAAATCGGCGTCCTCGATATTGCTGAGTATTTCAGTCAAACTAAGCACATCCTGCGAGTGCCTGTCTTTGACAAAATCCATACGGTTTATCTTTGCTCCGACTATGGCCAACGAATCCGTTATGGTTTCCAATGAATCATCGACCAGACTAGTATCTCCCGAAACCGCCGCATAGTCCCCCGCGCGAAGATGAGCACTTAGGTCTATTAAAACCTGGAAGACGTCTGCGCCGCCTTGGAATATCGTATCCCCGTTGAGATTGACTGCGGCGTTGACTCCTCTTTCGATCTCGTAGTTGATAACTCCAGCGTCACCGTTATAAGTAACACTGGGCACCGGAAGGCCGACTTGTATAAATGCCGGAGTCGTCGTCTTATGGCCCGCAAAAATAGATCTGCCGGCTAAACTCGTATTTCCTATGACAACCATCTCGGATAAGAGCTGGTCTACTTCGTTAGCGATTTTGTCGAGTTCGCTCTGGCTGTTGGTAGAGTTGGCCCCCATTACGGCCAGCTCTTTTGCCCTATACATCAGCTCTGTAGCATTTCTGAGCGCCACGTCCGCCATGCTTAGCCAAGTAAGTCCGTCGTCGACATTGTTGATATATTGTTGCGTCTCCTTTATTGAGACGCGAGTAGCCAACGCTTGGTTTATGGCCACCGGGTTGTCGGATGGCCGATTGAACAGTTTCCCGGAAGATAGCTGGGTCTGATACTTTGCCATCCTATCATAAGAAGACGATATGTTCTTTAAGATCGTGCTCGAAAGCATGTTTTGAGTTACTCTCACCTAAACCACCCCTACCTGACCATTTGATTGATAAGAACATCCAGCATCTCGTCGAACATCGTGACCAGCCTCGCCGCCGCCTGGTAAGCGCGCTGGAACTTGATCATATTGGTCGCTTCTTCGTCTAAGGAGACACCCGCGACAGACTGTCGATGACTCTCTATTAAGTCAAAATACATCTTACCGTTGGCGGTCATCGCTGCCGCCTGCTGCGACTCAACCCCAAGGTTCGTTACAAGCGAGCGGTAATAATCATCCATCGTAATCGTGTTACCGCTCATAACTAGTCCATTCTTAAGTTTGGCAAGCGCTAACGCGTTTGAATTATCGCCGGGCTCACCGCTGAGCGATGCGCCTAAGCTTCTAGGATCAGAAACATCCATACTTATTGCCATGTCTGAAGCGCCTATACCGGAGAAGAACTCCAACCCGGTAGAGGCGTCAAGACCGATACCGTTGAAGTGAATCGAGTTCACCTCATTGATAATGCTCGCGGCCAGCACATCGAGTTCGCTCTTATACGCCGGCACCGTAACATCTCGCGTTTCGGTGAGCGCTTTGATTTCGCCGCCGTAAATCGTAGCCGCTATGCCCGACGCTTTCCATTTCACATCATAGAAACCGTTTCCGGGGTTGGAAACCGCTTCCAACTCGTTATAACCATACTCGGAGACTAATTGCGATCCATTGATATATATGATCGTTGCCCCGGTATCCAATTCTGCGACCTTAACATCAACCATCTTTGAAAGCTTGTCGATGAGCAAATCTCGCTCATCCAGCATGTCGTTCGGCTCAGCACCATATGTCTTGACCCGCAATATGTCCCGGTTTAACTCCGAGACGCGACGCGCTATCGAATTGATGTCATTGACCTTAACAAGCACCTGCTCATTAAGGTTATCTTGAACCCTGCTCAACTTGCTATCGAGTTGGTTAAATGTTGTCGCGAGCATGCGCCCGGTCTCCAGGACACCGGAGCGTGTCGATGTGCTCTCAGGGTTTTTGCTCAGTTGCTGCCAGGAATCCCAGAATTGCCCCATGATATTGAGCAAACCTCCATCTGAGGGCTCATTGAAAATGGTCTCGATTTGCTCGAGGCCATTTTTCTTGACCTCCCATCCACCCAAAGACTGGTTCTCCCGTCTTATCTGCCCGTCGAAGAAGCTGTCACGCACGCGCTGAATGGATTGAACCATCACGCCTGTACCGAGCTGTCCTTGAATAAGCGGTCGGTTCCAGGAAGGTGCGGGAAACGAAGGTGTCGTTCCCTGGATTACCCGCTGTCTCGTGTAACCAGGCGTATTTGCGTTAGCTATATTGTGCGCAGTTACATCCAAAGCATATTGGCTCGTCTGCAGCGCTTTTCTTGCTATTTCTATTCCAAAAAAACCATCCATTTATAACACCTCGTTATGCTCGTCCGTCGAAAATCCTCGCGCGCGGACTCTGCGGCATTGCCGCGCTCCCGTAACACGGATCTTCAGCGGGCAGCAAAGAGTCGAGCAGGAAGTCGATGTAGCCTATACTCCTATTAACCAGCTCGGCATTGGTCTTGTTTGTCTCACTAAGCTCGTCGATGATTTGGAGGATCTCGTCTCTGAGCCGGCAAGCTTCAACGGCGGAAGCGCCGTTTAAACTTGCCAAAACGGACGAAATGGTCTGGGATAACTGGGGCGAATGCCTGTCAATATCCGCGCCCAACAGAGCAAAACGTTGTCCTTCAAGGTTGCGCACCTTTTCGATGATCCGCTCTATCGCCTCTAAAACCTCTGAAAGCTCTTCTGTGTCTCGTCTTATGATTAGTTCTTGTTCTTTCTTGGCTAATCCAAGCAAGTCCTGGTACGATTCTCTCTCGCATCTTAGTACATCGACTAGAGCAACATCATCGATCTTCAATTTTCTCACCCTTGGTGTAGTCTAGACCATCTTGTCTACTATCATTCGATGGACTATCTTATCTGCCACTTCCTTGCTGGTTACTTCGTAATCACCAGACTTGATTTTGGTTTTTACCTCATCAACCAGGTCTTTTCTCACTTCAGGGAGCTTACGGTAAGCTTCTCTTGCCTTGTTAGCCTCTTCCCCGCGAGCCGTTATGGTGACAGAATCAACGTTGTGACGGAGCTTTTCCGTTTTCTGCTCCGAGCCTTTTGCCCGGTCAGACGTTTTATTTTCGACCTGCCGCACATACTTGTCTAAGACCTGTTTGACTTGCTCATTTGAGATCTTCATACTATTCACCCCACTTGCTCATAGTTATCGTCAGGTTCTGCCGCTTTCTCCACCATTCCAGCAAAACCGTCTCGATAATAACGCAAATGCGGGTAAAACCAACCGCTCACACAAACCGGCTCCACGCCGGCGCACTGTACTGTCCTTGTTGTATCTCGCAATCCCGTAAAACCCTCAACCTGTCAACGATATTGGCTATGCCCTGATGTTAGTAGCTATCATCAACATCTCTTCGGCCGTCTTGAGAGCACGTGAATTTACCTCATACGCACGTTGCGCGATGACCAACTGGGTCATCTCATCGGCAAGTTCCACGTTCGAGCCCTCGACAAAGTTTTGGGTCAACCGCCCCACACCATTACTCTCAGGTATCTCTTCAACAACATTGCCGCTGGCTACAGTCGGAACGAAAACGTTTTCTCCAACCGCTAGCAAGCCATTTGGGTTATCGAACTTGAAAAGTGTTATGGTACCGACCTCGCGGAGTTCTCCAGTCTCGATATCAACGACCCGAACCTGACCGTTCGGAAGTATATTAAGGTCGGTTGCCCCTTCAGGTAAGGTTATTGCAGGATCCAACGTATAGCCCTGCGGCGTGGTGAGCTTGCCGGTAGAATCAGCGTTAAAACTGCCATCCCTCGTATAAGCAGGGGTTCCATCTGGAAGTTGAACCCGGAAAAACCCTGCTCCGTCGATAGCGACATCATACGGGTTGTCGGTCGCCTCCAGCCTGCCTTGATTAAATATTCTCTGGGTCGAAGCGACCCTAACCCCCGTGCCAATCGATATTCCCGTCCTGCTTGAATTATCGGGCTCAAACTCTCCTAAGGCGTTAGCCTGCATATAGCTGAGATCCTGGAACTGCGTGATATTACGCTTGAAGCCAGTCGTGCTAACATTCGCGACATTATTTGAGATTGCGTCCACCGCCGCTCTTTGCGAAAGCAAGCCTGACGCCGACGTCCATAATGCTCCAATCATGCTACCCTCCTTCTTACTATATCCGTGCAATTTCGGACGTAGGGCAGGCATAGAGAATGTGACTTAAGGGATGTTGGGGTTTGACCCGCCTCTATCAATCGGCGGTTCTGGGGAGACCTCCGTTTCCGGTCCAGCCTCTTACGCTAATCTGCCAACATCATTCACTGCTCTACCCAAGATTTCGTCCTGGCTCTTCAATATCTTCTGATTGGCCTCAAAAGACCTTACCGTTGTGATCATGTCGACCATTTCAATCGTAACGTCGACATTCGAGCCTTCCAAATACTTTTGCCTAACTCGAGCCCCGGAAGCCTTGCCATTGGTTTGTGAAATAAACAAATTGCTTCCGGCCTTCTCTAACTCATCGGCATCGAACTGCCGTATCTTTAGCTTGTCGATAAAGGTATCGTCGACATAGATATTTCCGGTCTCGTCGATAAAGACCTCATCACCACTGATGGCTATGGCTCCGTTTTCGCCCAACACAAGATTGCCGTCCTGGTCGACCAATCTACTCAAGCCGTCGATTCCGAAGCTTCCATTTCTCGTATACCTTTCACCTGCTTGGGTCCCAACGGCAAACAACCCGTTGCCGGACAGCGCGACGTCAAGCATACTTCCGGTGTGACGCAATGGGGCGTCCGTATTTATGAAACCGGTTTCTCCGATACCGACCCCGGTACTTAACCAGCCGAGGGGAGTCTGGGCAGCCGACGCGCCGACGCTTTTCTCAGATGCGTATAACAATGCATCAGGAAACGAAGTTATCGATGCATAATCTCGTTTAAATCCAGTTGTGTTAACATTGGCCAGGTTGTTTGAGATAACATCCTGTTTGTTCATTAGGGCAAGCATCCCTGTAGCCGAGGTGTATAACCCTCTTATCATATTGCACCTCCTTTCCCTGTGGTTGGCCCTTAAGTGTCTAGCTGGCCGCCTTCTTGGAAGCCAAAATATCTTCTGCGTTAACACGCTCTTTGAGCGCTATGCTTACCTCGATATCTCCAAACTCGCTCATGAGAACGACATAGAGCCGCTGGATGTCTATCGTGGATATAAGGACCTTTTGACCTATGATAAGCGTAGGTGGAGTAATAGCCAGACTTGAGTAAGACTCGCCAAACTTGACCGTCGCCAACCCGGTAATCATGTTCCCCAATTCGCTAATCGCACTTTGCGCAAGCTCGTCGAGCAAGGGGACGTTGCGACCGATCATCGCGGAGGCAATCCTCTTCGCGGCCTTGGACGAAATACCGTATATTACCTGGCCATGGATTTCGCCAGTTATACCAAGAAGCACGCTGACTTCCTGAGAAGTTAACGATGACTTCTGAACAGAAATCGGTCCTTTTTGCAGTTTGGCACCCGTTTCGGTCTCAAAGACTTCGCAAGCGGCTTCGAGAAACGGATTTACAAATTCAGCTTTGAGCATCTCTACCGTCCCTTCCATCTATAATGTCGTCTAAATCCTGGCCGAGCTTTATGTCAGAATCTTTTCTATCTCTTCAGCAATGCTATAAGCGGAATAAATCAGGTTGTCTATCTCCGGCTCATCTAATTTCAAAATCTCCAGTGCTTCCTTTTTAAGCGGATAGAGCATGCCATCGTTTCCTATTCCAAGACCCAAGCTGAGGCAGATGAAATCCGCCACATGGACGATTGCTGTAAGCTCGGGCTCTTTCTTGGCCCTTTCCGGTCGGTGGTGGCAACGGATGGCCTCAACTATTGTATCGTTGAAATTCCACTTCTCGGCAACTTTGGAGCCAATATCCTGATGGTCGAAGCCTAGCACACGTTTTTCGGCTTCGGCGAAGGAGAGTCCTTGACTGCCGGCTAGCTCTATTATCTCGTCTATTTCATCTCTTACATACTCGTTAAGGATGACTTTGCCGACATCATGAAGCAAGCCGGCGACAAATGCCTCTTCGACGGCCGGATATTTTACCTGGGTCGCAAGTAAGCGCGAAGCAAGCGCACAACCAACCGAGTGTTTCCACATATCGCCTTTTTCAAGCCCGTATCCGCGGACTTCGTTGTCATAGAATTTCTGGAGGGTAAGCGCTAGAACAACGCTCTTGAGCGTCTCATAGCCGAGAATGACTATAGCCTCGCTCACGGTCGTGACTTTGCGGGCAAACCCATAGTATGCTGAGTTAGCCATGCGCAGCACGCGCGCTGTAAACGCAGGGTCATACGATATGACGCGACTTATATCAACCGCCGATGCCCTGGGATCATTAGTTAGCTTAAGCGCGCGATTTGCAATCGCTGAGAACGGTGGTAAGTCCCTTATTTCTTTTAAGATTTTTTGTGCGACTTCCTGCCCCATCATATCCTCCATTTATCGCCGATGTCGAAAGCTGTGTTCCCTTTCGATTGAAAGCTTCAGCTTCGCGCTCGGCTTTCAATATGCCGCCAAACTAATCCAACGACGGTATATTGCCTGCTAATAAGCTAACGAGACCATCCTCTTGTAGAGCATGCCCGAGACTCATACACATACAATCAGCCAGGTGGACGAAGACCGTTAGGTCTGATCCGTCACTAGCTTTTTCCGGCTCGTGATGCCACCTTATGGCTTCGACGACGGCATCATCAAAGTGCCATTTCTCCGCTAGGAGGGCTCCGGCTTCCGCATGGTCTATCCCAAGCAAGGCCTTCTCCGCCTCTGCTGGGGTTAGCGCATCTTCTGTAATAGTATCGACAAACATAAGTCTTTCTTCACATAAAAATTTGTCGAGTACGATTTTGCCGATATCATGCATCATGCCCGCCACAAACGCTTGTTCTAAATCGTTGAAATTCGTTTTCGTCGCTATCATCCAGGCCGAAAGACCACAGTTTATGGAGTGCTCCCAGAGTTCTCCGGAAATTTGCCCATAAGCTTTGAGTTCACCGCTGATAAAGTCCTGCAAAGAAAAGGCCAGCATGACTCCGCGGAGCACGTCCTTGTCCTCAAGAGCCACCGACCCTTGGGACACCATTCCAGGACCCCCAAAACCAAACGCTGCATATTTAGTCATCTGGAGTATCTGTTGAGCGAACCTCGCATCATGCATGCCGAGAGTCTTCAAAGACTCCCCGCTCAATGCCTGCTCTCTTAAGCCGACCATAGCCTTATCGGCAACAATCGAAAACTGCGGCATCTCGTCGATTGCCCTCCATATTTTCTCAACTAACTCTTTTGGCATGTAATCCTCCGTCATCAGGCAGCTTCCTATAAAAGAACGGACGCGAAACCTGTAGACCTAGGCTCTTCGCATTCAGAATACTCTCGGCGCCTCCAACAAAAAGAACACCCTGCTCAGTCAGCGATTCCCTAAAATTACGATATATCTTGTCTTTAGCTTCAGAGGTGAAATAGATCACTACATTACGGCAGAGTATTAGGTCGAAGTCATTCTCGTATTTATCATTTAGCAGGTCTTGCTTTTTGAAAACGACGCGTTTCTTTATCTCATCGCTTAAGATCGCTTGACCATTGTCGCACTTGAAAAATCTACTGGTAAGATGTTTCGGAACATTCCGTATGTCACGGTCTTCATAACACCCGAGCCTGGCTTTTTGTAGGATTCTGTCGTCAAGGTCGGTGCCGATTATCGTGTGGTGCTTTCCGGGTGTCAGTTCTTCAAGGATGAGTGTGAGGGTATAGGGTTCAGACCCGTTCGAACAACCCGCACTCCAAATGCGCAACTCTTTCCTTTGACTTAGCAGCTCAGGAAGTATAACATCTTGCAATTCTTTGAACTTCAGCTGGTCGCGATAGAACTCGGATACGTTAATCGTCACCCAATCAACAAACTCATTAAGCTTCTGCTTGTCGGATGCGAGCATATCCGCGAATTCCCTGTAATTCTTCATACCGGCTTGGTCCATGACGAATGCGAGCCTTCGCTGTATCTGCCAAGGCTTGTAATTGCTCAAATCGATACTACTAAGACTCTTAATCTTGCCTACAAAGTATGAATACTCCGGACTGTCGTTAAACTCCACTACGGCAACCTCTTTCTTAAAGCATCTTTACTATCTCGTTTGCTATCCGCTCTATGGGAACAACCTGGTCGGCATCGCCATTTTCGATTACAGACCGCGACATGCCGTAAACAATACATGTCGATTCATCTTCAGCGATGGTGCGCCCGCCCTTTTTTTTGATAAGGGCCATACCGTCCGCACCATCGTGCCCCATACCTGTAAGAATCACTCCTATTATATTTGAGCCGTAGACTGCGGCGGCTGAACTCATCATGACATCGACCGAAGGCCTTACTGAGTTGACAGAAGGCCCATGATTCAACTTCACAACCTGCCCCTGCTCTATAAGCATATGATAACCGCCGGGTGCTATCAGGGCGCGACCCGGCTCTAATCTGTCACCATTACCAGCCTCATTCACATTGATCTGGGAGTCGGCCTCGAGCCTTTTTGAGATTGATTTTATGAACGGACCGGGCGGCATATGTTGTACAATCGCAATTGGCGCGGGAAAATTTTTCGGTAGTCGTGGCAAGACCTCCAAGAGAGCCCTAGGGCCACCCGTTGAAGAACCGATGAGGACAAGCTTGTCGCTGTGTTTACCAGACCCGACGACAAGATCAGTTGTTACCGTCGTTCTTGGTTGCGTACTTTGCACAAGCCTCAAACGCGCGCGC